>Ga0157364_1006255_pt1 | contig 12208 bp, 7 predicted proteins | sample AttsexASBM2_FD_111476 | JGI IMG/M metagenome (GOLD analysis project Ga0157364, IMG submission 111476) | Fungus gardens microbial communities from leaf cutter ant in Ribeirão Preto, State of São Paulo, Brazil - Atta sexdens ASBM2 | ecosystem: Host-associated > Fungi > Mycelium > Unclassified ...
ATTGCACACTTTTAGCATAACTGGTTCAGTGGCTGGTCTATTCCTAATAACTTAGGGTTAGAGGTTAGTATGATATCACATATAACAGTCACATGTCAGAGTCACACAATCACATGTCACAAAAGAACATAGAAGGTTCTAGAACAATAATGTTTTTTCATATGTATATATCAATAGCATATAATATACATAATCTTTAGAATAGACTAAGATTAGTGTAGTATAGACCAGTAGTCTAGTATATATAAGATAGACACTTTGTACTCATACTCCATCAAGTTCTCTTATATTGTCCAATATAAGGTTGTTTTTTTATTCTTACTCTTAAGCCTAAGATCATAACAATTCCAGTATTATAACTTATATTATGGTAACTACTAGTCAAGATGACCAATAGACTACTAAGTAAACTTATAGGCTAAGTATCTTATAGAGATCATGAGAAAACTCAACAAGGAGTTTTCAATGTATTTCTACTCTATATATACTACTAGTACAAGTCCTACTCTAAACTATATACACTGGGCTATTAGTTTATACTATACTAAACCTAGTTTATTCTCAAGAGTATATATTATCTATAAGGTCAGTATGTATAAAACATACTATATATATAACATCATTATTTTAAAACCTTCTATATTCTTTTCTTATGTCATATGATTGTGTGATAATCACATATAACATCATGCTAAACCTTAATCTTAAGTATAAAAATAAAAATAAATAAAATAAAAATAAAAATGAGAAAATAAAATAAAATAAAATAAAGTCTATTATTCATAACTCTGATATATAATACAACTGACTGACCTATATAAGAGAGCTAACTACTATTCTTAAAGTAGCTAGACTAAAGAAACTTGTTATTTTTGCCTCTGAAAGTGAGAAAATAATACTCTTGGAGCAAAGAATGTTTATAAAATTTGCTAAATAAAGTCTAGTAGTTACTTAAGTATTAGTTGCATTGTTATAGTCTTAATTAGTATAAAGATCACTCAGTACTGCTTAGTGTTAGAGTTAAAGATGATAGACTTTATTTTATTTTCCTTTTCATTTCTATTTTTCTTTTCTATTCATTTTCTTATTTTGGACTTAGGATTAGATGTTAGTGTGATATTACACATGACTATCATATATTATATATCACACAGAAAAATATAAAAGATTCTGGAATAATAATAACATATCATATATTAGTGGTATATATAATATGTATACTCTTTAGGATAGGCTAGGTTGAGTAAGTATAGCATGGACCAATAGCCCAGTATGTTATAGCAACCACTAGTTACAAAGACCAATAGAGACATAATCAATAAATCTCAAAGACAGATATCATTGTAGGAATTACAAGAGAACTCAATAAAGAGTCTCTGCTGAATTGCTATCCTATTTATATAAATTACAGGTAGTCCATGCTATCAATAATTAACCCTACCCTAAAGCCTATGTATCATCCATACTTTACTCTTATATCTTCTATAAGAACATTATACTATATATGTGCCCTAACATCATTCTTCTTATTCCTTCTAGCCTACTCTAGCCAAGTCTAGGCCTATGACCTCACATTATGTGATATGTCATGTGACCTCAGTCACATGCCTCTTCATTGTCAAAAAGAAAAAGAAAATCAAAAGAAAAGAAATATTAAATCAAGAAAAATAGATAAAGGAAAAAGAAAAAGATTAGTGTTCAAGTATACCATAACACAGTATATATAAGTAGAATACATTATACTTAGAAACTCTATTGAGTTTTCTTGTATAAACCTTATACAAGGTTGCTCTTTTAACTCATTACTAAGGCTTAAGTCATAACACTTAGACAGTTCCAGAATTTGATCTTATAGTTAAGACTACAAGAAAAGAAAAATCTAAGTATAGAGTAGACAGCTAAGAAATGAGCTTGTTCAGAGTACACAGAAAAGTACACAAAGAAGTTTACCATTTTTTTAGCAGAGCCTAAAGAGTTAGTAATAAGAATAATTCAGTGTTCATACTAATGGTCTTGGCAGTGTCCAGTTTTATAACAAATAGCTTAGTGTCAGGAGCAGTTGTTTAACCAGCTAGGGCTTTAAATAATAACACTTATTGTTTTAATCTCTATAAATATATAGCAAAGATAGCTTGTATGTTCCTAAGAGGTATGACACTTGTATTAGTAACAACAATAAGAGTAGAAGAAGAAGAAGTCTTAAGATATAGACAGTCAAGAGACTCCAGGTGGGATTTACAACCACTAAGACTTGAGTAATTGCAAGAATGGAAGAAGATATAATTAGAGAAGCTATAAAGCAATCTACAACCTAGGGTAGCCTTAGCATTAAAGAAATTGAAGTATTTAGTAAGATTGAGAAGTGATATTTCAGTATCTAAAAGAGAGCCCTCTAAACAAACAAAGATATTAGTATATACTGAGAAGAAAGAGAAATAGTTCTAAAATAAGATTACTTAACCAGCTTTTTAAGATAAAGATGAATGGAAATAAGACTTGCTAGAGCCTTAATTTTACAAGTAGTGTCAGTATCAAATATAGTAGACTTTGTTTTTATCTTATTTATCCTTTATTTTATTTTATTTTTCATTTATTTTCCTTATTTGAAACTTAGAGTTAGAGTTTAATATAATATCAACATCACTTCTTTCTTTCTTACCACTATCTTACATAATAGTATCCAAAAGAATTTTAGCAAATATATCTTTCCCTTTTAATATAAATACTTAAATCATTCTCCAAGAACCTTCTAAAGATATGGCAATGGATATGGAAATTGATACTCTAAGAGGTCAGTCTATGTTTACAAGTACTAATAATTCTAGAGCATCATTGATATATTCTAATCTATAGTGTATGCAGAGTGTGTCCAGACTCTTACTAACAATCCTACCTGGACTGATCAAGTTAAGCTTAGAGAATCTGAAGGACCTGCTCTGTTCTATTTACTCTTAAAGATAGGGGAGACAGAATCTGCTAACCAGGCTGACATGACTGAACTCTGGCCAGAATCTCATAATATGGTACTTAATGACATATTTGTACCTTAAGACTTAGAGCTTTCAGCTATTTCTTATTCAGCAAATCAACTTGTAGACCCATAATTGTGGGATGGTAGTTTTTGTCCAATTTCTAAAAATTTTTAGCATTAACAAGTACTTAAAAGGTGATGCAAAGAACATCACCTATTTACTCTATAAAATGGCAGTCTTCATTAGACAAAGAAAACTTGAGGATAAAATAGCAAAAGATATACCTTAGATTGTGGAATTTGGATTTGCTGCATAGAACATTCTCTCCTCTATTTACAAGTCAGAATAGGATAAACTAACTGCTAATAAGAAAAGCAAAACTTTTAGACAGTGCATTGCTGTGCAGTTTAATTCAAAGGTTTCAAAGAACCAGTCAAACATCAATCAATCTTTACCAGGTACTGGAAAACAAGCAAGCATCTCAAGAATTCCACCTCCAATCCCTTCCAGGCTAAGTAAGAGTGTCTTGGCAAAGTCTAAGTTCTATAAGACTAATTCATCTTCTAGCATGTCCTTTAAACCCATTGGTCAATTCTATACTCAGGCTTTCCAGGAGAATATCAAAGACATTGTTAAAATCAAAGAAAATTTCCTGAATTTGTCAGCTTAAAAAGTTAAAGAAGTGCACAAGGTTCTTAATAATTCAAAGAAGAACAGATCTGAATTCAACATGACAACTAAGGGTTCTTTCAGAAAACAAGTAATCATCCCAATGAGCTTACTAAATACTAATAGATTTATGGCCAAATCTAACCAGCATATTACTAACATTAACAGGCTTTTAAAAAATGTCAAATCTGATGTCTTGGCTAATTTTATATGTACTGATAACAAAGAAATGATTATCACTACTAACAAAGTAGCAACCAACTCAAATCTCAAGGTTATTGAAAACTATATCAAGAATGTAGATGAAGTCATAAGTCCTAGACTCTTCCAATCCAAATCTTATCTCAAGATTTTGGGTATCTCATATTACATCAAAGACACTAACCTACCTATTACACTAGATATCATTGAGAAAATTATTCAAGCTACTTATATTTTCAATGATGTTGTTCTCATATCCCAACCTCATATTATCAAAGTGTCTTCTAAATCTGATATGTTTGTAATCTGGGTTGATATCTAGAATTCCCAGAATGGTTCAAAGGTGAAAAATATCATCAACAGATGCTTCAACACAGAAAGTCATATTGCTACAGTTTGAGGAACTAACATGAATCTGGGTATTCTTTAATATAAGAATTGTTGGAAATAGGATTATATGACATTTGCTTGTCAAGCACATGGAGCTAAGTGTGTCAAATATAACAGTACTCATAAGGTAGAACACCATAGAGAGATGGCATGGTTTTGTGAAGCAAATCTCAAGACTAACCTCCCCAAACTTAAAAAAAAAGGCAAACCTTGTCTGTATTCTTTCAAGTGTATTAAGTGTAAGGGGGGACATCAAGCTGATAGAAATTATTGTCTGTTCTGGAAACCTTGCTTCAACAAACAATGGCATGCTAAGAAATATCAACAGTTCCAAGAAGAAAGGAGCAAATCAATTTGCTTAGTTGTAGATAGGGAAAGGCAATGATTATTAAAAATCTAAAAATCTTTCCACAGAATATTGGAAAGAACAAAATCCTTACTAACATCATTCTAGAAAACAACAAAAATCTCAACATTATTTTTATCCAAGAATTTCTGTGGTCTATTATCTAGACTATTCCTAGTTCAACATCTGAAGAGGGTGAAAAAATTGTTGGTGCCCTGAATCACTCTTTGTGGATAATCTTTTCAAAACAATCAAGCAATGAAAGTAAACATCCTAAAATCATCACATACATCAATATCAGACTCCTTCAACTTTGTTTTTTACTTAGGAAAAATATTATGAATCATAAAGATATCAATCTTATTTCATTCTTTAACAATGGCATTATTTGCTTTATTATTGACATTTATTCTGATGATCAGCAGAATGCCTTAAAATATCTTAAGGATATTGAGATAAATCTTAATAATGTTCTTATCATGACAGAGAATTTTAACATCAGAGATAATGATTGGGACCTATCATATTCCTATCATTTAGTACATACTGATATCCTCACAGAAATTAATGACTTATTTTATCTAAGGCTATTTATATCTGACATTCAAGTTCTAACTTGATATATCAATAATTCTAATGACTCCAATTTTGTAATTGATTTAATATTTCTTAGGGTCAATTTAGAAGAAATTGACACTCACTCTATTTTATCTGATTTACAAAGCTTTTCTGACTATGCCCTCTTAATAGTTGACATCATCATCAGCAAGGAATTTATTCAAGACAAATACTAAACCATCATCAAAAATAGTAAGAAAGAAGATAGTTTTGTCAATAAACTCAAAAACATAGTAGGTAACATTGACACTACTAATATTCCTGATAGAGAATTGCTGGAAAGAATAGTACAAGAATTTGCCTTGATCTCTGAGAATCTCTGGAATAAGTATTCTAAGTGTGTCAGAATTACTAAACATTCTAAAACATGGTAGAATGAAGAGTGTAGCAGGAAGCTGAATACATATCATTTATCAAAGTCAATTTTTGACTAAAAATCATTTAAAGAGACAGTCATGAGAACAAAAAGATTATTCTTCAATAAGAGAATTCAAGAAATTGCATCAAAAAACAAGAAACTATGGAAACTGATGAACTGGGTCAGAAAGTACAAATTGTCAGCTACAGAAGCCATTCAATTCAATGGACACCTGCCTATACATCAAATTAGAAGATCTTTGGCAAGCTCTTGACCAAACCTTTAATTCAGCCCAAAATCAACACATCAATTTATATTTACTTGACAAAGTTCCATCAAAGTTTGTATCTGAGTAGCCACCTTTTTCCAAAGCAGAATTTACTAATACAATTAAAAAATATAGCAGCTTGTCTATCTCAGAACCTGATTATATGTCATAGAGTTATCTTAAGATTCTGGTGACTGATGATAAATGTATCTCCAACATTGTCAACATCACTAATACATATATAAATCTCAGATTTTGGCCTTCTCATTTTAAGAGATCTATGTCTATTATTATCCCTAAACCAAACAAACTGACATATGATTCTCCAAAGACTTTTTATCCTATTATCCTTCTCAACATGCTTGGAAAACTTATTAAGAAAGTCATTAACAAAAGACTTCAAATCTACTTGATTACTTCCAATTTTATTCACCCAAACTAATTAGGAGAATTAAAACAATGTTCTATCTTGGATGCAGGATTATATCTAACTCATCTTATCTACACTGGACAGGTTAAAGTTCCTCATACAAGCACATTGGCTTCTGACATAAATTTTTTCCATCACTTAATCATCAGCTCCTCCCAAAAATTTTCTTTTTCTTTTCCAATTATTTAATTGACAGAAAAACCTAATATGTTTGGAATAATTTTGTCTCTCCTTTCTTCAGGGCAAATATAGGTGTAAGTTAAGATTCTGCCCTTTCTCTCATTTTATCTGTACTTTATATCACCCCTATTTTTTATATTTTTGAAAAAAGAACTTAAAACCTCTTATCTAGTATTTCTATTTCCACTCTTTTCTTTATTGACAATAAACTTTTCATTTCTCAAGAAAAAGTTATAAAAAATCAAATGTAAATTTATTTTGTAGTTATAGTATTATTTCTTTTCTTTTCAAACAATTTAGCCTCATAACTGAATATAACAAATTAGAGATCTTTCATTTCTCCACAGCTACAAAGAATGTTGATTTTCCTCTTCTAGATCTTGGGCCATTAGGAGAACCTATCTTATAACTAAAGAACAAGTAGAAATATCTTGGATTCATATTTGATAGAAAGCTTTCATTTCAACAATATAGCATATATTCATTTATATTCCAAAAAAGTCTTGTCAACAATCAAGAGCATAAAAATATTAGATAATTCTACCAGAGGGTTGTTGCTCTTACATAAACAACTTTTCTACAGGATATGCAGAATAATATTGTTATATTGATCATTCAATCTGATAGAAACATTTTAGCAAGAACAATTTATCTTGCAACAAATGTCACATCTATGAAGACAAAATTGTTTTTGATTAGATGCAGAGTCAATCAAGCTATTCAGATCCCACATGCCAAAAATATCATTATTGTTATGGATACCATCCATACTACAAGATGCATTTGATTTATCTTTCCATCCATTTCAACTGTATTCCATCACTATATCTCAGAATCTTAGAACTTTCTTTAAAAAGAGCTCTGACAACTCCATTGCTTTTTGGGATTGCCCCAGCAATACTAAATGGTGTCCTCACTTAGCTGTTGACAAAGAGATCAAACAGCTTAATATTGATCCTATCTTCCTATGTAAATTGTCATGGGATTTTAGCAAAAAAGAAGAATGTGATTCAATTCTGCAAAATTGGCAAATGATATTTCAAGCTTCAGATTACAAAGGAAATAATTTCCTTGATCTAGTCAATGACAATAACTCACCTATTAGACCTACTTACTCAAAAGAAGAAGCTTGGCTTAAACATCTTGGACACTCCAATTCTTTATGTGTATAAGCAACTAGAGCTATTACAAATCACATACTTATAGATGAATATCATCTAAGGTTTTTCTCTAAAGAACCCTTTAAATGTCTGTGTAGAATATATTCAATTAAATCAAGGTGCCATGTCCTTCATGACTGCAGGAGATACAACAAATATTAGAATCCCAATTAGGAGTCTTTGAAAAATTTTATCATGTTCATTGAATTTAATCCAGAAGTATTCTTTTTCTATGAAGAAATCACTTAATAATAGTTTACTGTTATTAGTTTACTTAGTGTAAATTAGTGTCACCTAAAGTCTCCTTTTCTTCCTTTATTTTTCTATTTCTTTTTTCTATTTCTATTTCTTCTATTATTTAAGTATCTACATTGTAGATACCACAGCCTACCACTTTTTTTTATATATCAACAATTTATTACACAGAGTGTGTAGGCAGGCCATGGTAGCTACTTTCATAACTACATACAAAAAGACGAAACTACATGAAGTGAAAGGAAAGAAGAGAGAAAAGAAAGAAAATGAAAAATGAAAACAAAAAGATTTAAAATACAAACAAGAAGAAAAATAATTAAACTACTGAATTGCAAAAAGAGAATGCACTTGGATTGGTTTCTAAGAACATGACAAAGTGGCTTAGAGAGTCTCTTCTCAGATTCCAGTAACTATTGAATCTGCCACACTTATAAAGAATATAATGTCTTGATTTGATAGGATATTGACTGCAAGGATATTTAAATTCTTCCTTAGGGAAGAACCTAAGTCTGTACTCACCAGTAGGAGCATGATTCATAATTGCTCTTGTAGCATGAGCACATAATGAATTAGAGTGGCCAAACATTTTGAGCCACAGACCCCCTTTGATATAAGACGGTTTGATGGTGTTGTTATCATCATCTAGTAAATCCAGAAATTGATTCCCTTTGAGATCTGAGGCTTGGAATGTTAATTTCCAAACATTAACATTGTTGTCACATTCACTTTTCTTGCTAAATTCCCAAGAGTTTTTGCATGGGAGAAGTAGTAGCAAGTTGAAAGTCTTGGTTTCTCTATCTACTTCATTATGGAGATGCCATTTGAAACAGCCAGAGCACTCCCAGAATTTGATGGAATTGTTCTCATGATTGATAAAGAACTGACAAAGATCTGAAAGGATGGCTGCTGACTGAAGCTAATAGAGATGAACTAATGGGTTGAATATCTTTTTGACAGCATGGATAGTGTCAGTGATGACAATAATCTTAGAGACATTGTTAAGGCTTGAAGATTGGTTAATGCCACACCTAATAGCAAATAGTTCTGCTTCAGTACTTGTGACGTGAACCACATGATGGATTGTCTTAGTAAGGAGTTTGTTAAAAGTGTGAATATATACAATGGAGATAGTGACATTGTTCTTGATACTCACATCAGATGCTACAATGGTAACTGAGGAAGATAGGGAAGACTCCAAGACCATATTGTCAAGTACTTGGGCATGCAATTTAGTATCTTTTTCTCTGTCACAGATATTGAAAGAGATACGATCTGAAAAATACAGCCTACCACTGTATCCTATATAATAAATTGTTGGTTTAAATCATAAAAAAAGTTTAATATGATGTCATATATGACTATCACAACTGTCATACATGTCACAGTAATAGTCACACAATCACATAACATATGAAAAGACAAAAAAGGTTCTGGAATAATAATATCATACAATATATTAACTACATATTAACTTATACAATATATAGCCTTTAGTAGGTGAGATGTAGTTGTATACAGACTATCAACCTAGTGTATATATATAGGTAGATATATTATATTAAGAACTTTATTAAGATCTCTTATATAAATCCTATATGAGATTCTTTCTTTGACTTAATACTAAGTCTTGAGTTATAACAAGTAGGTAAAGTGTGAAATACACCAAGAATTCAAAGAGCAGCCTTGCATTGTATAGTTGTTAAAAGTAACATCTATGCCTTGATAGACACTCTAGCAAAAAACCAGAGTTAAAAACTATAAATAGCACTTAAAATAACACATGAGTAAAAAGCTATTTCTAGAGTGGAAGAAGGCCTCTAGTTGAATTCTCAAGCATGCCTATTGTTTTGACTATAGACAATGCCTTAATAGAGTAGTAATGAACATATTTCTTAAAGAATAGGTACTAATCAAAATAAAAGCCTAGATATCTCTTGGGCTTGAGAGTAAGGGCACTAATTGCTGAGAGGTCTAGCTTTGGATTAGAGTTATTGTATATCCTAAAAAAGTGAAAAATCTTTGATAAAACCATCAAGTTATTAACTACTCTATAACTACTGTAAAGCTTTGGCAGTGTTATATTATATATTTTCTCCTGAGAGATTAAAAGACCATTATCTACAAATAGGAGAATAGAAGCACTTAAATTGAGAGCTTAAGCTCTAATTTCAAATATGCAAATAAAAGTGTAATATAGAGTGCTGAAAGAATAGGAGACAATGTAGAACCTTGCTCCACACCTACATCTATATCACAGGCATTAGAAAGAAATAAGTTCTTGTGTTGATCTACCTACAAGATAGTTAGAAAATAGTTAACTATATAATTTGCAAAGCTAAAATATTTAAGAATTGAAGTATACTGTAAGGAAAGAATTGTGCAATATCAAATGCTACTACACTAGTTTTAAGCCTCTTGGCCCAACTGGCTTGAACAAAGTGTATTGGAAATATACTGGGATCCTTTTTAGACTGTTGGGCCATATCCTCAAGTTGGTCAGAATAAAGAATACTATACTTGACAACATCAAACTGGAGTTACCTAGCAATCATCTTCTCAATAAGTTTACCAAACATGTTGAGGAGAATAATGGGTCTGAAGGCCTTAGAAATATCATAAGCAGGTTTACCTAGCTTGGGTATAATAACATAAAATAACTTCTTGAAGTGTTTAGGCCAGTATTTCAGTGATAAACATGTATTAGCCAAGAAGAGAATACTTACAGCATAGGTGTTGTTATCAAGAATAAGCTTGAGATACCACCAAGTAATATACTCAGGATTAAGTGTTTTCTGTATTTCCAACAGTAAAAAAGGCATTCAAGAGTAAGTAGTCTGGCTGAAAACCTCATTTATAATAGAGAGACCAATAAAGAAATTAACTAGAGCATTGTAAGACTAGTGGAAAGCATTTTACAAGTCTGGGAAATTGTTGCAGGGCTGATCTTGAAAGTAAATGGTCTCTACTACAGGCAACTTATACTGTTTGACTCAGCTTATTAGATTCAAAGATCACTTGGTAGTAGATGCAATTTTAGGATTCCTGTTGTCAAAAAAGCATTTTTTGGCCTATCTAGTTACAGAGCAAAAGAAGAACCAGTTAGAGTGCTTTCCAGTTTGTTTATAAGTTTACAGTATAGTTTTGTACTCATTGTTCCACCACTCCTTAGACTGAGTAGTGACTGTAATTTTCTTCACATAAGTAGCCTAGTAGTCAGCAAAAAGCCTAGAGATTACCTCAGAGAGTGAGTTGAGACTAGCAACAGAGTCCAGTATATAAAAGTCAAGTTGAGATTCCTTTACTTACAGGAAGCAAAATGCTACTTCCTCTTCACTGTCTTGTTTTGCACATGCAGATGTTCTCTGGAGTAATAAAAAGATTGACTATAAGAGGGGCAATAGTCTGGAAGTCATCTAATATCAGGCTCAATATTTGAATAATAAGTAGGAACAGAAAGTATTAAAATAAAGTATACAAAACTATAAGAGTCTGCTAAGTCTCTCAAGACCTAGCCAGCTGCAGAATGTGAAGAGACAAATAGGTCCTATTTAAAATCTCTAATATTAAAGTTCTCTTCCATATACAACAAGATAGGAATGTGCAGAAATTTATTAGATAAGAAGTCTACAACAGTATAAAGATTGTCAGAGTAGATATTCATGAGGAATTGATATCTACCTCTATTGAAGAAGGATAGAAGCTGAATATCTCTATAGTCTACTATGTACTTAAGACTTAGTCATTAGTCAAAAGAAGAACCTTGTATAGGGTTTATACAAAAGAACTCAGTAGAGTTTGAGTTTTTGGTACAATATATCTACACTAGGCTGATGGTCTGTGTGCAACTACATCTAACCTACTATTATAACTTAAAGACCTTAAAGTGAGTCAAAGAGACAGAATTTTGTATTGGATATCATAAGAAAACTCAATAAAGTTCCTAGTACCAAGTTGTCTACCTTATATACTCTACTGGATGGTCTATGCTACTATTGTGTCTAACCTACCCTAAAGACTATGTGTTAAACACATTGTATGATATCATTGTTCCAGAATATTCCATCATGTTCTATTATGATTACATGGTCATTACTGTGACAATGTCATATAATTTGTAACCATTGTGACCATGATATTATGTTAAATACTAACTAAAATAGAAATGAAAATGAAAAGAGAATAGAGAAAGGAAAATAAAATATAGTTCAATGTTCACAACTCTAACACCTATCCTAAAAACCATATATTATATATGAGGTTAACATATGATTAATATGCTATATAATATGTTATATATAATTTTTTTTACTAAACTCTAGTCCTAAATTCCAAAATAAGAAAATAAAAATGAGAAATAAAAA
>Ga0157364_1006256_pt1 | contig 12208 bp, 6 predicted proteins | sample AttsexASBM2_FD_111476 | JGI IMG/M metagenome (GOLD analysis project Ga0157364, IMG submission 111476) | Fungus gardens microbial communities from leaf cutter ant in Ribeirão Preto, State of São Paulo, Brazil - Atta sexdens ASBM2 | ecosystem: Host-associated > Fungi > Mycelium > Unclassified ...
CAATCGAGAATAACTTTATGATGCAGACACAAATCGACTAATGTTTCTATGGGGTTATGTTGACAGATGCCCAAGTTTATTGTATGACGTCTATGATCTATTTATTTCGACCACCACTTATCGTTAAAACCATCTATAGGAAAACGGCGGAAGCAAAGTTGTACACCTAATAAAATAATCGAAAATTATGTAAGAAGCCTGTTCTGTATTTAACATTCTGTACTCTTAACGCTATAGTTACAGTAATACTATTACACATAATAAAATTATTTACAAATTTCAATAAGTTTGTTAGGCATTATTAAGATCTTCCCAAGAAGTCTATAAACATCAAATCATTATATTATTACTATAGTTCTGCCAAGATTGCGTTTTAAAAGTCCAAAGAATCAACTCGGCGCTCAATTTTCATGATGACATATGTAAATATCGAATTATTAGCATTTAAGATTTATTTCAGCTTCGACTGTTGAAAGTTTTATCTTCTATTGATTGTGTATTCACATGTATAGTCCAATAAAAATCTTTCTTTATATTGTTAAATATTGTTACTTATACGTATTGTAAAAGATACAGTTTTTAAAATAATTAGATACCGTTACAGTTATTTGAAGATAAATGTAACTAGATATACAGATATTATACATGTTTATGAGTAACTAGATACATTTATTTTAGAAATAAATTTAGACACTTGTACAAATACATAATTTTATTTCAAATATCTTTGTTTTTTTTCAGCATATAATTCAGCATATAAGTACACTGAGAAAAAATGCTAATATATAAAAAAGATAGATTGAGTAATTAAATGCATGTATCACGGACTGTCACAAACATAAGTAATTAATTCAACCCTTTGTTATTGACTTAATTTTAATCTTTTTATTTGTAACAATTACATATCAATTTGACTTAAAAACATATAATGATAAATTAGAATCATATTGAATTGAAGAAACATTTCCTTATGTTATTAAATCAATATCGAATAGTTGTATAAAATATTTATAAAGTTGACGGAGCTACATTACAAAATAACAGGAACTCAATAAGTTGTTGCTAGTACTAATTCCTAAATAAATCCAACTTTACATATAAAATATTCTAGACTTCATATATAAAATAAATTCGATTTTAAATTAGTGTAATTGATTTGAATGTTACATTTTCTCAAAAAATAATTGTTCTTTTACTAAAGTTCTTACTTTCTTCATTATTCTTGTGTAGAATTATTTTATAGTTTTACATAGTTTTACAGTTTATTAGTACATGTAGTGTCATACATATAATATAAATATCCAAGTTTATTCTCTTTTTAATCTTTAACTAATCAAATCTTCGCAATTTTCTAAGGACCGGTTTTTTTTTTGGTTTCACTAATACCAATCTTGATCGACCGATTTAATTTGAGAATTGCTAAATATTAAACTTATCATCTGTAACATAATTTCTTATGAACTAGCTCAGCTGAATTAATTTCTATTTAGATAGTAGTAATTATAGAGTATTATTACATCAGAAATTTTTCTTTATATAATTTTTAAACGAATATAAAGTATCTTACAGTATTCGCTGTATTCACTTTCCAAAATTTTCATTGATTTTAGTTTTCACAGAAATATATTTTATTCAAAAGTTGTATGGATTATAAGTTGTATGGCGCAGATAATAGTAAAATCAATTTTCAAAAAAATCAATTTTTCAAGATCATATAAAAGTTATCTTCACTTTTTTTGTAAACAAAAATTGTAATTTGGATTACATATATGATCCCACATATATAATATGATCCCTCTAATTGTTCTGTACAGAAGGTGAAAGTCGAAAAATTAAAAGAGAACAAGTATACTAAGAGTAACATACTTGCTCTCGTGCAAAAGGAGGAGTATGCCAGTGAAGGCCGCTGCACGTCGCAAATTCTTTAGTATCAAGTTGTTCGCTGAGCAAGAATACACGCGCTGTTTTGATCTGAAGTCGTACTCGTATTCCATCTGTATTCATATTCCTATTACAAAATCTATTGTTAATTGTGATTAATTAATAAAAATATACAAAGTAGTGAAATGAAGAAGATACATATTGACGATGGTAAAGCAAAATTTTATTATTTTTAATTAATATGTATTAAATAGAAAGTTTTTGATTGAAGTAGTAATCGAAGCTCTCTTTCAAAGAGTAAATTTTATTGTTAGAAGAGAAAAGTGCGCCTTAAAGAGTTTCAATTAAATCGAATATAATTTCAATTATAATAGAGTGATGAAAATATCACGTATATATTACGCAGATGAGTGCATCAATAGTGACTAATATATTCAGGATATTTTATCATCGATTTCTATTCTGCGCCAAGTAAATATATTGATTAAACCAAAACTATTCTCCAAAATATATATGTAAGTGCAAAAACGTGATAATTGAACATTATTTTGCGCCGAACATTATAGCAATTAAATATAATATAATTCGTTGAACGTGCTTCACATTAAATTTTTTATCACATATAAATTATACATAATTATTGTATTATATTAGAATACTAATATTCTTAAAATTTTTTTCATCTTTTAGTTATCAATTTTATCCTTTAATTATCTCATTACTATTATAATTTAGAATTACATCTTTCTTTTACTTCACTTAAGTCAACAATAATATAATATAATACTATTAAATTTGATATTTTATATATTTCCAAAATATTATACTTACTTTTTTATTGAATAATTATATAAAGATATTTTTAAATAACATTAACAAAAATTATACATAATTAAATTACGTATAAGCAACAAGGTTTCGTGATCTCATTTGATATACAATCTTGATATCAAAAGTAGTTCAATTGTATCAACATTCATAATTCATAATTCTAAATTTTTTAGTATTTTATCTGTATAAATTATTTTGTTGTATCGCTGAGGATGCCTTAATGTAAATCAATATGCAGAATTGTTTTGAATTCATTAAATTATATGAATAGAATCGCAAAAACAATTGGCACTTATTGCTTTTTTGTATATAATTTAAATTTTAATTAATTAAAATATCTAATATTTAATATATAAAATATTTAATAATTAATTAGCTTATTATATCTAATATGTGTAAAGAGTTCAAAAAATTATTAAACAAACATAAAATTATATTTTATTTTATTTGAAACCTAAATATGTTATAGAAAAATTATAACGTAACGTGTTATTTGAACACGAATTAATAACACATTCGTTTATATAACTTTAATCGAGTGAAAGTTTTGTGCCAAAAAATCGTAGAAATGGCCCCAATTTTACAAGTATCTTATTCAGCTTTCACTTTCAGAGTGCAGTACACTTAACACTTAACACTTAACATAAATCATTGCAATCATTATAACGGATTCTAATTTACCTATTAAGACTTGAGATTGCAACGTTACTTTGACTTTAAGCAAGGCTTGAAACTCTCTCTCTCTCTCTCTCTCTCTCTCTCTCTCATTTAACGCCGAAAAAGAGACAGAGACAAAGAGAGTTTTAAGTCTCTTAAAAAGTAACATTGACGCAATCAGGCTTATGATAAATAGAATGATAATAATAAATAGAATTAGAATCCATTGTAATGCGATGATTTATGTTGAGGGTCACTGAATTCTGAAAATAAAAAACGAATAAGATGCTTATAAAAAATAGTAGGATATTTTTAATTTTAATATTAAAATAAAATTATCTAAAGTAATAAATTAGAATAAATAGATGAATAGATGAGTATTTATTTCAATTATTTCTTCCTTTCGTGCGTCTTCAAAAAAGACTTTGTATAGTGCAATATGTAGCGAAATAATAAATCAAAGCGAACAAAAGACTTTTGTTAGATAAGTAAGTAACTTTTATATATTTTACAAATTTATATATTTTACGAATAAAATATATGATCGATAAATTTGAATAATAATTTATTCAATTCATTAATATTAATTTAAAACCTTGTGTTGATTCATGCAAAAATTGATAATTTCCGCAATACTTAAATTAATTCTGCTCATTATTTTGCACATAAAAATAGTGAAATGTAACTATCAAAATATTACTACTTTCTTCAAAATTCTATAAAATGTAAAATGACATTTGCAATACATTCTTAATAACAATGGAAAAGTCACTGTAGCAATACTGAAACAATTTAATATTTTAAAATCAGAAATATTATGAAATAATGAATTGTAATAAATTTTACTTAAAAAAAAGTCGTAAAATTAAACAAATTACAAACCATTATTTTGAAAAAATAAATATATATTGCAAATATATTAGCGTGTTTGTGTAAAAAATAGAATTGTTTATTATATAATTTTTCAAATTTTTCCGATTATTTCTATTGTTCTATTTTTCAATTTATATATAAAACACGTTGCAGTCCAGCCACGGACAGTGGATGAACATTACAAATTAATCCTAGAAGATAAGAGTGTAATCGATCCGGAAGCAACCGATATATCATTCAATGATCTTCCAGAATGGTATAATAAACAATTATATAAAGAGTAAGTATTCAAATTGAATTAAAATATTAAAATTCCAATTCTATTCCGATAGTAATAATCATTGCAATAAATATAGAAGAAGATATTTTTTTATATTAAACATAAATTGAAACATTTAAGAGATCAATAATTTAAAAAATAAATTATATAAAAATATATATATATAAATAAAACTATAGAACTAATAAATATTCAATATTGTAATATGTTTTTATAAAATAATGTATTTCTATTTTTCAATATTTATGTATAAACGTTTTTTTGTATAAACATTGATAATATTTAAAAATTTAGAAAATTCTCTTCTTTAGAATATTATAAATTTTTTTCTGTATATTATACAAATGTTAATGCAATATAACTTACTAAATCAGATATTTATTTCCAATTTTATAATAATCTTTTTAATATTGCTTTTGTTTCATATTTTTTTAAAATTTAACGTCTATAATTTTAGAGCTCAAAACTTTTATAAGCGAAACATGATGTCAGTGGTAACAGCAAGCACAGTAGGAATTATTGTAGTATTTGCAGTGGACACAATTTTAAAGGTGTTAAAATTTTATATATTTTATTAACAATATATAAGTATATTAAAATAATTTTTTTTATAGTAATTGATTTTTTATAATTATATTATAATTATAATATTTATAGTAATTGATTTATCTTGTTGTATATTAATTTTGTATAGTACAATTTTGTATAGTACGAGATCTTTTTATTGTCACATATTTCGATTAAATCATAATCTCAACATGAAAATAGAAAATAGTTTTATATTGTACTATCTTTATGAATTTATTATGTTAAATAAAATTTATTGTAAAAAATAATAACAAAATATTATTTATCGTTAAATTTTTTGTCTTTTAACAGGTGCTTTTGTATACAAAACGAAGTAGTTCAACTTGTGCAGCTTTTAAAAGATACATCGAAACTATATTTCTTATACATAACTTATTTATATATGATATAAATAATTCAGATTCCAAGTAAGTTTCTTCCAATGTTTACAATTTTTTTCATATTCATATTTCTTTGTGTTTTATTATACTTGATAGATATAAATAAAATATTACAATATCTTATTTTTAAAATGCAATCTAAAATGCATATTTTTATTTATAATATAAATTATACGTAAAGCAACTTTTAGGTATTACAAGGATTTTTTAACAGAATAAAAAATTATGAAAAAATCAATTTTCAATTCAAATATAATCACTTATAAAGTATACATGTTTTAACGAAAAAAATAAACAATAATAAAGGAAAGTCGCTGATACTGATATAGATTTCCTAAAAAATTGGTGACCTCCTTATTTCTCAGAAACTATTTGCACTTTATTAATATTATTAAAATCATGATCTGTTTAGCTAATTAAAAAAGTACAAACTCATAATTCGTGTATTTGTGGCTTGTTTCTATATTAAATCAACTAAAAACGAATGTATCAATAAAATTCTTATGATTTTCTTTTGCAAATTGCATAATTTAAATAATAATAACTATATTATTGATTAATATTACGTTATTTTAAATGCTTATAATTTCCTAAATCAGTTTTATTTATATTATTTTTTCTTAGTTTTTTCATAATACGATTTTAAATTTAAAATTGGGATGTATAAACCGCCATACCTGTCTGTAAAATAGATGAATCATGAGCCAGCTTAATCTTTATAATGTTGCTTTATAATGTCAAATAGCTATATTAGAGCTGAAAACAATTGTGCATATATGGAAATATTCTTGAAAAACTATCGCGTTACATATTTGCATCTTATAGAACAGCATAAAGTAAATATGCATATAATTTAATAAAAATGTTTTATAGGGAAGTGAAAAAAGAGAGAGATTCTGGAATATCTTATATACATTCACTTGTAGGTACTTTATACAAATAATTCCCGTAAAAGAAAAAGAATAGGAATACATAAGATTATTGCCTATTGTGTCAGTTTTAAAGCTCATTTTATCAGATTCATTTTTGCTTATCTTATAAGAAAAAATTAATTATTACAGAATTGCAAACAGTATTATAAAAACTGCTTATACTATCTGATGGAAGACACTTTTTAGTTTGTATTTATGTTTTTAAAGTTTTATTTTTACCTTTTGTTTAAGAAATATTATCTAAAAACAAAGTGATATGTCGGTATCGGTAATTTTCCTCTAAATTATATATTCATTGTTAATTAAAAGAACTATTTTCGAAATTATTTTTATTCAATTAAAAAAAATTTGTTTTTAGTTTTAATAAGTAATACTGCAAAACTTACATCTTTAAACTCTTGATTACGTAAGACCTAACGTATATTACGCATCAACTCTGACATACGAACACTACTGTGACTCCTGTTTATATAACATACTGATTACATAAGCATATATTTATGAAAATTCATAATAATACACTACTTTGCAAAATTCTTTTTAGTCATAAAAAATATAAAACAAAATCTGTGTTTTGCGAATAACGATTTAGATTGAACTGGACTCGTCATATTAATTCTTGTAGCGACTGAATTGATCAATAACAGAATAGCAAAAAGTAGTGAGGATGAATTTCATATTTGTTTATCTATTCATAGAGATATATCTCACAAGCTCTTTATGAATTCAATTCATTGTATATGGTTAGATGCATCTATGTGTATCTTTCATGCGATGATACATCATTCTGCGTCCGTGTTTGCCATTTGCAAATTATGTAGAGGCAGCTTAAAATATAGTTTTTTTTCTTTATATAATATTTCTTTATATAATTCTTTCTTTATAATATTTGTTTTTAACATCTAAATTTTCAATATCTTTAAAATAATTTAAACAATTTAATAAAATCCGATAATGCCTATAAATAAATACAAATTAATCATAAATATATTCGTAATATAGTAATAAAAGTTAGTGAATATTAAACTGTCTCTAATTCGTAAACCGCAAAATATTATTTATAAATGCAGATATAAAATGATGTGATGCGAAAGCAAAAATCGAACTGCGATAAACATATTTTAAAATGTTAAAATTTTTTTTTAAATCAAATTAGAGAAACTTGCTATATGTTTGATATTTTCCGTATGAAATTTACAATATAAAAAAGATAGCTCTCTGCTGATAAATTAAGCAAATACAAAATTCATTATCGCTATTCTTTGCTATTCTGTCATTGATCAATTAAGTCACTGTAATGCAGAAGTTAACGTGACAATTCAGTCCAATCTAAATTGTTAAATTCGCAAAACGCAGATTCATTTTACATTTATATTTATGATCTACGTTTTGTGATTTGTAAATTATGAAAAGTATGCTTTACTTAATGTACAAATGACCGTTATCGTTCTTCAAATTATGCCCCGTAGAGACCATACACGTCTAACAACGTTTGTACAGCTTACGGAAATTCTAAATAAGTCATTTATGAAGTTTGGATATCATCTTAAGTCTTATTATATCATTGAAAATTCTGATAAAATAGGCTTTGTAAAATCCCTTTCATCGTCTTTTTTAGTTTAAAGAACAAAGAAATCTGCGAAAGAGCAAAATCGCGGGAACAAGGAAAGTGATTCAAAATTGTTAAATGGAATGCTGACTCAAGAATTGTATATTGCCGTATATTTTAAATCATGTGATATACAATAAGATTTGAAACAATATCCAAAGATGATTTTTCAGTTTCCGCAAGTTGTATGAATTTTATCAGAAGTGTATTGTCTTTAGGAAATTTACTTCGTAAAACGATAAAGGTCATTTGTATTATTACTAGACATCAGATTCTTTTGCAATTCTTCATATTTTAACAATATTTCATATTTTAAAAAGCAGATTGAAAAGTAACATAAAAATATAGAAATTTGTTACATTAAAAAAGCATTCTAAAAATGTATATTTATTAGTGCAATTGTGCATATTTGAATATTTTGTGCATGTCTGCAAATGATATCTGCATAAAATTCGATATATAATTATTATAGTAGTTTAATTGCATTTATATAAGTTCGGAAAAGCAATTCGGCACGCACAATTCAAATGACTGTAAATATAGTATATAGTTAGTACATATATAGTATATGTACATGGGTCGTTTGATAAGTTTGATAAATTTTAAAATTAAAATGAAATGGCGCTACAATCCATTTGATGACACGACATCTCGAAAGATCCACTCTTCGAACCTCCTTCAGGCTAAATTTCAGCTAGAAAGGATGCATAGTTCACGTTTGGTAGTCATTTGAAGCGAGATTGGCGCGCAAAAAAGTTCTCTTCCATCAAGACAACGCGCCGTCCCACAAGTCGATCGTTGCAATGACGAAACTACGAATTGGGCTATAAATTGATCATAAAATTATTGGATACCGAATATCGGAATCCAGTGGATCCCTATTAATTAATTGTAAATTGTGTTCTGATATATGAAATGAGTTAATTTTTAAATAAAATATAAATTATAATGCGTTAACAAAAGATGTTATAGATACAAGACTTAATAACGGATAGTTTTTCAATTATAGTGCATCAAAGGATTCAAAGATATCAAATTTGTACTCACACAGCACTTTTGATACATCGTAGCTGAAAAACTCCATTATTAAATCCATTATTAAATCTTGTATTTATGACACCTTTCGTCCACCACACTATATGTATAAGCTATTTTGGTAGCAACTGTCATTTTGTCGTCATTTTAATGTTAAAAGCCGTCATTTTGAGTTATTTTAAGTTTGCAGAGTACATTATATGAAAATTAAACTCATTTTACCGAAATCCAATTTTCTATATAATTAGTGGTCTTTTAGATGTAGAATTGTATTTAGAAATTTAGAATTGTGTACTGAAAGTACTCTTTTAAATAAGTTTAAATCAAAATTTTATTTAAATATAAAAACTTTTTACATAAGAAGGAACGAATGTTTAAACTTTTAATATCTATTAGATGGTACAAATCGATGAACTCAATTCGTTGGCATCACAAAATAAGCACCAAGATGTCGAAGAAGGCTGGTATTGGAGAAATATATCAAAAAGATATGGTACTTACACAGTTCGGTTTTTTGGGATACATCTTTACTTCATCTAAGTATTTTGGACTGAGCACTACATTGGAAGAAGAAGAAGCATTTAATCATTTCTGGCGTGTAAATGGTTATATGTTAGGCATCACTGATAAGTAATGCATATAATATTTAATTCTGATTTTTACTAAGCAAGATTTTTACTTAGCATTTAAGTTTGATATATTTTATTACACAATCTCTGATATAATTTAAATAATTTATAAATTTGGCAGAGATTGTATACAAAAATTATACACTTGTAATTTTATTAATTCTATTTGTTTTCATTTTCATCAGATTGAATTTGTGTCGCAAAAACGCAAAAGAAACTACTGAACTATGTTATAAAATCAAAGATTTGTATAGAACTTATTTGAGTAACGGTTCACCTGAATTTTATGAAGTAGCGTTAAATACGTTAAATGCAATATGGTATATTGATATAACCTCGGATATAGATTCTTTCATGGCATTCGCTTATAAATTACATGGACTCCCAGGTAAATATTTAATTTTCGCATTAATTAGAAATTTTTATTTCGATAATTTCTATTTATTGTTTTTTTTTTATAAATAATATATCTTTATTCTTTTCAAGTATTTCGATTCTAATATATTGCCGGCAAAAATAAGTAATGTGTTACTTTTCTTAAATCAAAAATTATTAAAAATTAAATAAAATGATCAAATTAAAATATTTTTTTGATAATTGTTGAAAACAATGGACTCAGCTTTGACGTATGTAATCAAGTTGATCCTGAGTTCACAAGGTGTTTTGTTCGTTATTAGATCGATCATATTATATTAGATCGATCATCTTGGTCAATCTTGACAATATTATATGTCTAAATTAAGATCATCAATACGTTGTTTTCAACATTTATTTTTTTTTTTATTAAAAACCAAATTAGTTATTAAAATCATTGTAATCTTTCAATTTGATTTGATTTGATTTGATGTTGATTTGATTTGTTGTAACAACTATCTGCAAGATTAGATACTTTTTTTAATTATTTTCGTCAACACTAATAATATATTACATACAATTATCAAAAATAATTTATATTCCAGATAAAAAAATTGGATGGAGAAGTTGGTTAATTATGAAATATCGTGAATGGATATTTTATCTATGTCGTAAGTATTGTACAAATATTTATGTGATATTTTATTGTATCTATATGCTATCATATGTTGATTTGTTCTTTGTCTTTTTTAGTTGTGCCTTATATCAGAGTAATAATAAGAGCATACAGTAACTTATATGTTCAGTTCATAATATGGACTGCATATTACTTTCCTATACTTGCGTGGATAAAATTTGGGAAGAATAATATCCAGCTCAATCTATACCCTAAACACTAACAACCTAGACTTTTTATTAATAATTTATTACATTTATATAAATCAAACAAATTACTTTTAAAATATAACATATTATTAGTTATTATATACATCACTGAGAAAAAAAGTTGTTAATTTAACTAAAGCATCTAATTCGTAGATCATTTAGTTTAAATATTTAAGTAAAATATATATGATTATATAATGTGATTATATATGTGATTATATATGTGATTATGTAATGTCAATATATTTGTTTGAATTAACAAATACTTATTTTAATTAACAAATATTTGCTTGACAGCCCATGAAGGCTGCATTTAGTTAAATCAACTAATTTTATTTTTTTGAAACAGCAACTTTTTTTCTCTCATTGTGGTATAAGAATATAAAATATTCCATTTTCGAGCAGCGCAATCATCTCAAATATAGCGGCTGCTTTTTGACTAATCAAAACGTTGCCTCAAATTGTAAAAAGGAACATGATTGATATCTACTAATTTTGGGATAACGGAATATCTTATATTCTTATATGTGCAATACGTTTAATCTTTCATACGTTTTTATCTTTTGACTATGAAAAAATACGGCACAAAACATGCATGTAAATCTAAATACTTGATGATAATACTGGTGCTAATAACATGCTAATAAATATACTTTTTGTCAGTACTTACTCTTTACAGAACATAGTATAAGTTGTTAAAATGTCAAATTTTGATTTACAATAAAATTGACGTTTTAATTTTTATTTCTTTATTTAATATAAACATTAAAAACAACTCATTTTCTCTCTCTCTCTCTCTCTCTCTCTCTCACTCACTCTCTCAAATTCGTCATCTCTTTTATCAGAGATGTAGTGACTTTCTTTGTATATATCCACTGATATATATTATAAGATATATCTACAGTTTTTAATACTGATTTCTTGGTAAATTTAAATCCTTCTTTGGCATAGAAAACAGCCACACAACTCGCTCTGGGCCATGATCGCAACATAAGTAATTAATAAAGTCTTATTTCAAAATTCATTATTAGCGCAAAATCTTATAGTATGTACAATACATGTACAATACATGTAATATAAGATATAAATTTTCAGCTGGCAGTTAAATTTAGAACTTTTTCAAAATATAAAGCAATATTTAGTATCTTTTACTATGTATTAGGTGTACAAAAAAGTTCTGAGCTTTTTTTTGTAAAATTCAATCTTTATTCGTATGTAATCGTACGGAAATGGCTTGCTGCGTAACGCCAAGCTGTTCTGCAAGCTCCTTTTCA
>Ga0157364_1006257_pt1 | contig 12207 bp, 7 predicted proteins | sample AttsexASBM2_FD_111476 | JGI IMG/M metagenome (GOLD analysis project Ga0157364, IMG submission 111476) | Fungus gardens microbial communities from leaf cutter ant in Ribeirão Preto, State of São Paulo, Brazil - Atta sexdens ASBM2 | ecosystem: Host-associated > Fungi > Mycelium > Unclassified ...
AAAAAACTGACCATCGGTTTTTTTCTTATGAACAAAATTTCTGTCTACATTTGATTATAAGTCATTAAAATCCCAGACAACAAAAACGAGATATAAGACATCTTAAAGATATCTTGTAAAAAATGTTTTTAAGTCTTGTGTCCCATTTTCAGGTATGCGTGTTGTTTAGAATAATTCATTAATTAGTCAAGAATTATTCATTTCAGAAGAAACACAATTAAAGTTCATTAAAAAAAAAATATATATATATATATACTTTTTTCATTCAGAAGGTAGATATGGCGGTGGCCTACTTGCCCATTTTGCCGGAGATGCAGAAGTATTGCACGTTCAGTACAATCCTGGAGCAAAGCGAGTTGACGGTATTGATGAAACGACCGCAAGAATCGGCAACCGGTTCGGGATTGCTCGCACCATTCAACAAAACCGTTTGGCTATTTGTGTTAGCTGCAGTGGTCTCTGTAGGACCTGTAATTTACACACTCGCCACATTCAGGTTCGTCGAAAGAAAAAAATCCATAGAATGTACCTTATGAAACGCTCCAATTCTCAATATTATCACTATCTTGTAGGGCAAAGTTGTGGAACAAATCCGACTCCGAAAATTTCAGCTTATTCTCTTGCGTATGGTTTGTGTACAGTTCTTTGTTAAAACAAGGAACCAATATAATCGCGACAACAGGTACGAGATAGTGCCCTGCTATCTTCGTGACATTTTGATTGCTTGATATCTTTATATACGCAAACGACGTCTCACATTTCTTCAAGAGTTACGTCATTATATACTGCGACATACGTTATGTGCATTTATTTTTATATTTAATAATGTAATAATGTAAATTAAATTAATGAAAAACCTAAACCATATCCGACTAGCATGATTTATGTATAGATTATTGTGACAGGATAAATTTTAGGATTAATTTTTTTATACTACGATTTTTGAAAGCAACAAACATATGCTAATTGTATCGTTTATTATGTAATATTAAATTAAAAAATGAATTTACATCAATTGCAGACTCGACACGGATTCTGATCGCCATGTGGTGGATTTTCATTTTAATATTGACGTCCTTTTACACGGCGAATCTTACTGCGTTTCTTACGAAGCCACAGTTTACCTTGCCAATCAACAACGTACAAGATATATTGCGTAAAGGTTATCAGTGGGTCACTTATAAAGGGCGCGCAATAGACTTAGTGCTTTCTGAAGTAAGTCTTTATGCAAACACGTATTTAATCTTTTTTAAGAGAGAATTTGAGATTTGTAATTATAATCTTATCCAATAATTATGATTTAAAATTGATAAGAATTGCAAGCATTGATTATTTTATCACGATCATAAAATGTTAAAATAATACTAGTTTACACAAGAAAAAGTTATTTTGAATCATTAATAATATGTTTAATAATATATTTAATATTTTTAATATTATATATCACAAGTCAAAGAATACATAACATGGCTAAAAAATAAAATATTTAAATTTATAAAAATGCATCTTGTCCATCTTCTTAGAGAAAATACATTCACTTCTGATTAGAATTTTAAGATAATATTAATTTTTAGACATTATTAGAAAATATTAAATGTCATAAAAAAGCCATTTTTGGTAGATTAAATCTCTGTAGTTATTTCGAAAATATCGCGATAGTACTAGTGTTTCGCGTGCGACAGTCAAAATTTGTAAGAAATACCTTGTCTGATTCAAAATAATTAAAAGAAATTATTTTTTGTAAACTAGTGTAATTAAATTTCATTTTTAATATTTTCAGTTCCACGATGTTAAAGATTTAAGTCTCTTAAACGTCACAAGATGGAAGGACAATTACATAACGTCATATGAATATCCAGTTAACGATATTTTTAACGCTTTGGAGAAGAGTGAGTACTACCGCCAAATTTCAACCACATACTTTAATAATAAATAAAAAGAATAATATATAAATTCACGAGGCATTAGAAGTCAGCGCTGATTCTAATTTGCGCAATTATATCTAATGATAAAAATATATATAAATAAAATTTATTAATATCTGGACGTTCTGGTTCGTCTCGAACGTTCAGATATTATTAAATTTTATATCATATTTTATTTATATGTATGTATTATTTTATGAATTAAAGGAGTCCCTAAAATAATTATTTCTTAAAATAATTATTTCTATTATTATCAAATAAAAAGAAGTATGATATTAATCTCTAGATAAATTATTCCTTGGAGAGACTCATTACCTCAAAACTCTAATATTCGAGAATTATATCAACAAAACTCGCCAACACCTGAACCATCGGGAGAGATGTACATATGTTATTATGCCCAACACGATTTATTTGATCAATAAGGCATTCGCCTTTCCCATAAACTCTACTTTGGAGAAACTATTTAATAAAGAGTAAGCGACAAACTTTTGTATTAAAAGAATTAATATTTTTATATTAAAAAAATTAATATTTTTTTATATAAAAAGTAAATTGAATTATGGTTAATTATGCTTGTATATTTTTCGAGTTTTTAGAATTTAGATAATATGATAATAATAGATAATAAAATTAAAAAAAATAGATAGAATATAATCTATACAGCATAGAATTTGCAACAATATTGCTGCAACATAGAATGTTGCTGCAATGTTGCAGCAGTGTTGTGCAACTTTTGTGCAACTTTGTGCTGTAGGAGAATTTTATATAAATTATGTCTTAAGTTCGTATCACAAAAATTGTAGCCATTAATCATCAATAATTTATTGATATAATCTAATATTATTAACTGCAATTCAATAAAAGACTGAACGTGTTTCAGATTGATAACTTTAATGGCATCTGGTATAATAACGCGCGAGAAACTGAGAAAGCTACCAATTGCGCAAGTATGTCCGCTGGATCTTCGATCCATTGAAAGACAATTGTCAATTACCGATCTATCTTTAACGTTTAAAGTGGTCCTTGCTGGATATATGATCGCAATGATAATTTTCGTTCTCGAGGTATTAATTAATTGGTTGGTGAAATTCTACAAACGGCGAAAGAAGATCGGCAGAAAATCCGATCGCACGTTCTTCTGCAAGTGGAAACGGAAATCAAATGATTCTTTAATCCCACAATTGGTGTACACTACTAAGAATCAGCTGTTCGATAAACGGAACATACAGCTGCCGTTTTCAAATATCCCGTACGATATCGTTCAAGGAAAGAAATATTGCATTAATGGCCGTGATTATTACATTGTATTCGATCGTTATGGTGATCAAAGATTAATACCTATTCGCACACCATCCGCATTTCTATTTCAATATACGGCGTAATAAAGGAATAATTTCTGACGAACTGTAGCAAATTATCGATGGAATTTATTTAAAAAGTCAACAATTTCATATAAATTGCGTACTAAGCGCTGTAATTCATACGTGGAAAATTATATAGTCATCAATCATGCAGTCATTCATTGCCATAATCTAGTCAGATTTACGAAATAGTGTTTTCAATTGTAGAACTCTATGTACATTTTATGTGAAGATATTAGTACTTTTTTAAATATATGTATGTGCTGATATGCATAACATAATATAGAGAAATAGGCAGAAATATATGTGATAGTTAGTATATTAAAACAATAAATAAGTTAAAGAAATATTTCTTTTTATTTAAAAAATAAATTCTTAGCCTTCGCAGATTTCATTAAAAAAATAAATAAAAAGACAATTTCATTGTCAATTAAATATTAATAATTTTTTCCACGTTCCCAAATATTAATCCATGTTTATTTTTTATTTTATTTAAACAAATACTGTATCATATTTAATATAATAAAAAAGACTAATGTATCCAGAGTTGAGTATTAACTAAGTTAAAACGTTAAAAATTAAAAAAATAGTTAAAAAGTTAATAACTTAACTTAACTTAGTTAATTTTAAATGCATTAATTTTTAACTTAATTTAGTTACTTGATTACTTCTATATAAACTTCTATATAAACTTTAACTTATTAACTTTTTTAAATTAAAATTTTTTCTATCTCTTAATGCTAATATTTTTTTTTATAAAATCTTAAACATTAGAGAATTAATTTAAAAAAAATTCAATGATTTTATGATTACAGACTCTATAATGAGAGTCACATCATATAGTAGCCAATTTTTATTGGCTCGCTGGTTTTGTCAATTCCAACTTATATTTGAACCACACCAATTTTAGGTGTCATAAACATTATATTTCAGCAACATAAATATGAAATGAGTTAAATGAAGAATTATTGTAAAACAGTGTTGCACATCATTTTCTACATTTTTATATATATTTTTTGTAACAAATATCTAGTCGATATAGTCGTAAACATGCGTGAGCAGTTGTTTCGGAAGTTCAAGGAAATTAGATAAAGGTTAAAGAAAGAGAGATAATGCAAATAATATATACTCTTCTCTCTCACAAGATTTTGATAAAAACGCGATTATGTAACTCTTATTATATATGTACAAGTAACTTATTATGAATAACAAAATTAAATTTATCTAATAATATTTAATTTTGTATATTTTATATGTTTTAAGTGTTATTTAAAGTAATCCCATTTTAAGAAAAATTAGGACATTCTTATTACAAAAATAATTTTTCCAAAATTAATTTTTTTTAAACTTAAGTTAATTCAATCTTAACTTAACTTTTATTAAGTTAATATTTTATTCTTTTAATTTTTAATTAAATTTTATTAATTTTATAAACCATTAACTTTAACTTAATTTAGTTTAAAAAAAAAACCTTAATTTATCCATCACATTCACTTTGTCTTTAATAATAAAACATATAATTTTAAATAACATTTTTGCGATATAATAATAATATCTAATAATAATAAAATGTATATACAAATCTATACAGTATATACATATAACAATTTATAAAAATGAATGTCACATTCGCAAAAAATTGATAAAAGTATACTTATACATACATTAATTACAATATTAAATAAATTTAATATAAATTATATTGTCCTCTTTTATAGATATAGTCCCCTGTGTTGTATATGTTAATCGCCGGAAATATCCATGGCTACAATCGGTTACATAGTTCATTGTGCACGCTTTGTGCACATAAAGACGCCAATAGATGAGTTCCTATTTATAACTAATATTTAAAATATTAGTTCTCTCTGTCCGCGCTAATTGAAGCTGGCAAGCTGTTACATTTAGTACGGACATACACCATATTTTCAACGTTACTATTTTATCGGCAGTCGCGAAATAGACGTAGTACCTAATCCTTGATCATTAAAATGGACGTTAGTTCGCTAGTGTATGGGGTTTTAATTCTCAATTCCCTGTCCTACATGGCACGTGATCTGGGGATCTTAAAAGGTGAATCAGCTGCTGATTATCAACAGCTGGCTCATACGGCCGCTGTTGCTTGTCAAGGTTCTTTGGATAGTATTGATTGACTTTGTTGTCCAATTTGATTTTGGATTCGCCATGAGCACCTGTCAATTAGAACCTTGTATCGAGCTTCCTCTTTCGGAGGAGAAGCTGAAAGAAAGCGTAGATAAAGCGAAGGACTGGGCGCTTATACACGGTAATTATGTTTTTTTACTGATAAGAAATAAATTGCTGATAATCAAATGTATGATTATACACTTGTTCATTCCTGATAAACTTGGAAATCATAAAGACAAACATGATGGCTATTTTATATAATTTTAAGCATAAAGAATTCAAGGATATGATGCAAATATAAAATAATTACAATGATTGAGATGATGCAATTAGACAGATTTATGTGATGAGATCTTATGTTATTAGGGATATCCATGCGATCCAAGATGAATTTTAATAAGGACCAGGTACAACTACTACCTGTTACATTGTTACCATCGAGCTTTCCCGAAAAGTCCTTTTTAACTGTAAAAAATGTACAAACTATATTAAACGAACTTATTCATAAAGTTGCTCATGATAAGGAATTTCTTACAAGCAGCTTAAAAAGGTACTGTTACTAGAGCTATAATCATAATGGAACTTGTCTTATTGTAGAGTTATATTATTTGATTTAGCACAATCCAAGCTGATCCATTTACAGCAAAGCTATTCCACATATATGAAACAGTATATGAAAAAGGTTTTAGTCAGGTAAGTGATACTAAATATTAGGTATGGGAAAAAGTTCGTGACGTTTTTTTAATGCTATCTAACGAGAAAAACGCCACGAACTTTTTCCCACACCTAATAATAATGTTTAGGTTAATATCTAGACATCAATAAAAGATCCGATGCAGTTGATCATTGTACACAAATACAAAAGAAGATTTTCCTATTATATAGAGTATAAGTCTTGGACTGTTGAGATCAGATTATTTATTACACGATGATGACTGTAAGATAAAGCAAGTAGAAATAAATACAGTAGCGACTAGTTTTGCAGCCTTAGCTACAATTACATCCAAATATCATAAGTAAGTTTAGTGTGAAAAACTTTATTAAGAAGAAATATTATTAATATTTGAAAAGTCTTTTATTTAAATGTTTTTAATGAAAACATATTTATTTTATAGGTATATATTAGAAGAATTAGGATATAGGAAGAAAGCGTGCGAACAAGTAAATTAATTGTTCATTATTATCATAATTTTTTAAGATATAGTTATTTATATGTTTGATTTTCGTAACATGTTAAAATTTTTTAGTAAATCTTTTTAACTGGACTTCTTGCAGAGTTCATTTTTCTCTTGTTCACTCCAGTGGTGAAGAAAAGGAAAGAAGATGAACAGTGCAAGAAATTCAGCTAAGAGAATAAGTTCTATCGTTCTTAATACTGTAATATTTTGAAAATATTTAACAGTTTATTAATATTGATTATTGCTATTGATAAGATTCCAGAAAATAATGCGCTTATTGGATTTTGCAAAGGATTAATATTCGCATGGGAATTGTATAATAATTCAGAGTAAGTTGTGTGATAGAGCAGATTTTATTCCGATTGTTACATTCTATAAATAAGACTAATAAACAAATTGTTTTAGAGCTGTTATATTGTTTATTGTTGAAGATATAACTTATAATATAAGCGATCAAAGATTTCATGAATTCCAAATTCGTCAATTGTGTCCTAAAATTAAGATTATTAGAAAAAGTTTAACAAATTTAGTATCGGAGGGAGTGAAATTGGGACCAAATAAAGAATTAATTGTGTAAGTTGAAATCTTAATTACAATTTATGTTATAAATTATATTAATTAATAAAATTAATAAAATTTATACAAAATATTTTAAAAGAGAATTTTTTTCATGTCTTTGCAAATATAGAAATATTAGGGAAAAGTAGCGTTTTTCCCGTTAGATTATGGTGATTAAAAAAACGCCACGAACTTTTTCCCACACCTAATAAATCCTGAATAAAGAATGCAGACATTTGAATTATTGAATTATTGAAACATTTGAATTACTTGAATTGTTTTAGTTCAAATATGGTAGTGGCTGTTGTTTACTATCGTTCAGGTTATGAACTTGAAGCTTATCCGACAGAAAAAGAATGGGACATGAGATTGTTAATAGAGTGTTCTCGTGCAATAAAGTGTCCATCAGTACAGTATCATTTAGCAGGTACTAAAAAAGTATGTAAATCATTTTAATTTTTATTTGTCTAAACAAGAGTAATATACAACAAATTAAATTTTTCTTGTTATCTATACAAGAGTAATATACATAAGCTGTATGAAATATTGGAATAATTAATAGAAAACAAGAATATTTAATTTTTATCATATTTATTACAGATAGAATAAATTTTGTAACATATATATATATTCGCACATATATATTCGCTGTAATTAAGATTTATAAAATATTTCGATTTTGAAAATTATTTTTTTAGGTACAACAATCTTTAGCTCAACCTACTGTATTGAAAAAATTTCTAAAAGATGATGCATCTGTTGCTAGAGTGCAAGAAATATTTACTGGTCTATATACATTAGATTTTGTAAGTAATCTATTCATTATTTTATTATAATGTTTATATAATTATTGTATGAATAATTTTTAGCAATTCAAATTCAAAATAATATATTTATTATAATAATAGAATGATGCTGGAGAAAAAGCAGCAGAAATGGGTATAAACGAACCATACAAGTTTGTTCTCAAACCACAAAGGGAAGGTGGAGGGAATAACATATATAATGAAAGTATAAGAACGTGGTTAAGTTCAATGAAGGAATCGCAAGAAAGAACAGCATGGATTCTCATGGATCGCCTTTATCCTCCTTTACAGAAAAATTATTTGATACGTGCCGCTGAAGAATCACCTTCAGAGGATGATATTGATCTATCAGATGTTATAACAGAACTTGGCATATATGGCGTAATAGTAGGGTAAGTACATATGGGATGACTTGCATTTTAATCATCATGTTCTTTGTTAATAAATAAGTGATATTAATATTTGTATAACATTTCTAGGGATAGCAATGAGATAAAGTTAAATAAACAAGTTGGACATATTCTAAGAACTAAATTATCGAGCGAGGATGAAGGCGGAATAGTTGCAGGTGTTGGTGCCCTTGATAGTCCCTATTTAATTAGCTAAAATTATACATCTCTAGAAGAATAATTTTAATTAAATAGATAGTACAATTTATGAAAGAGAGAGAGAGAGAGAGAGAGAGAGAGAGAGAAGGAGAATATACACTATATTATGTTTATTATAAATGTTTTTTTATTGTATATATGTATGCAGGCATATGGATATCGGATATGAATTATTGGGAATTAAATAAATCTTTAGTATCAACAATCATTTATATGACGACATTGTATCTACGTTATTTCTAATTTTTAAATATTTTTATTATAATTGAATTAACATTAAGACATTTTAACAATAATAATGACATATTTTTTAAAAAATTCCATTTTTATTGATCATAAGATAACAATTTATATTGCAATGCAAAACTGTAAAAACTGTACAGAGAAAGTTTAATTAAAAAAAATTAAATTTCTATTGTATATATGCATGTATATATCCATGATATGTATGTTTGAAAGAAAGTAATCGTAGCGATCATGGCATAGAGAACGATGTGCTCTCTGTGCCAAAAATCCAGATTCAAATCCACTCAAGTTTTATTTGATCGTTACCTTTCGAAAGATAATGGCAAACTATCGAGAGTATCTTTGTCATGACAACTCTTCTGATATGACCATTAAATCCGACGTTAAAAATTATGTTTCATATCAAGAGATACGCTGATATTAAAAAAATTCCTTTAACATCCTCTTAATATTACAATTAAAGCAGCGTTTAAAAGTTGTTCGCTTTCCTCCTGCTTCATTTTCATGGAGTGTATCTTTGCTGGCTTTAAATTAACGAAGACACTCATTTATTTTCGCTTGCTTTTAATTCATTTTAATAGAAATGAATTACGAAAATGAGAATACATCGAGTATGTAAAAGAATATAACCTTGTAGCAGCTATCTATAGTTGCAATAGAGATTCGAAATACGACGCATAGCTGTTGCCATTGCTAATATATAATTATTAATATATAATTATTAAAAAAGAAAGTACTGCGTAATATCCATTTTCAAAAATCGCAGCGAACATGATTTTTTCTTTGCTTCGCTCCCAAAATTAATCTTAGACGACATACGATTCCGTGAACATGACATTATATTTCAGATATTATATTTCACATGATATTATATTTCAGAAATTCGCTATTGAACAATATTGAATTTTGAGCGTAACTTCGCTATATATGAAAATTGATAGAATATGAATAAAAACCTTATTAGCTGCATGAAATGGCATTTTAATGTGCGTTCTGGATAGATTTAAAGAAATGATGGATTGAGATTATTGAGAAATATGAAAAAAAAAAGTTTTTGTATACCTAATTGTTAAAACTAATTTACTAATATGAAAATTTTATTGTTTATTACATTTTACTGTACATTATTTTACTTTACGAAATTATAAAGATGATATATTTTTACATTATATTACGTTGTATTTTAAATAATTTATAAGTATATATGTATAAATATTAATGTTAATATAAATTAATTCAATATATCTTGTATGTACAAATAGTTTGTAACTCTATATAAAAATTAAAATTGTGTAATTATATGTATATTACGATGCTTGAAATGTATATCATGATGCTGCAAATTTAAGGCTCCTGAGTATTTACCTTAATTTTATTGAATTAATTATATTGAATTGACATAAGCCATATTAAAAATCACAACGATTTTTTTTGCATGCCACTTGTAAAGACAATTTGAATAAAACGTAATAACGCGATCAAGATCGCTGTAAAATTGAGCCGAAATTATTTTAATCTCTCCTGAGAGGTGAGTGATTTACTCCCATTTTGAACTCACTAACCGACCGATCAACGTTCTACCGATTGAAAATGATTGGATTCGATTCCTTATATACATCTATATACACTTAATTTTTTTAAGTGATCGTTGAAAGGTTAAACAATTTTTTGTTTAAAAAATCTAAACTTCGAATAAAAATTCTGAAAAAAATACGTAAGTTTAATTGGATTAAAATGAACATTTTTTGTTTTTTAGACTTTTTTTTTAAAAGCTGTAATTTTCGAGATAAAAAAATGTCAAAACTTGAAAAATGACTACCTTTATGATTTTTTTTTTCACGAATCATCCAATCAGCAAATAAAAAACAAAAATATTCGATCAATCTTAAACTATAACAAGAATTTTATTTTATTTTGTACTGTTATTGACAGTAAAAACGTTATTATAATAAAGGTGCGTCCGCGGCGCGCGACGGCGCTTACTGAGCGTGTTTACATATACGAGTTCGTGCGGGTTCTGTTTTCAGCATTTCTTTCATACTCATTCAATCCGTTGTGTTTGTAAAAACTACGATTGCATACTTATGATTATATAATATTATTGAAGCTTTTATTAAAATTGATTTTTTAATTACTGATAAGTATTATTATTTTTATCTCTGGTTATTTTTATCTCTGGCTATTGGTTTAATTGTAAAATATCAACAAAACTCACCCGAATTCGTGCATACAAACTTGCGTCGTTTCGACATCATATCGACTTAACTTATTCACTGAGAATGTGTAACGAATGTAAGATTTGAAGCAAAAACCGTACAATAAACTTTATTAATCGGAGAATGTTAAAAATGTAAAGGATGTGTTATTTTACTTATTTCATAATGGGTTAATATTTCGACAAATAGCACCGTACACGATTGGCATGTGGAAAGATCGACAAGCTGCGTTTACGCACAGTCATTCAATTGCCGAGGCTTGTATAAGTTGGGCCTGTATTCTATAACTCATTATGCAGTCGTTAAGTTCATAACGATAGTTGCGCAGCTTTTTTACTATATAAAATATCTGCGCAACCATCGTTATCAGCGTTATCAATTTTATAACGAGTTATAAAATTCCGTTGCAAGTAGTTCAGGTAACCGTGGTGCACTTCTTCATATTTTCTTTTATTTAAAATGTAACGTTATTACAAATGCTAGATAACTTTATCTAGTGTTAAAATACTTCATCTAGTGAAGTACTTTAGATAAGATGAACTTATATTTAAAAATATTTAAAATGAGAAATTAGTTAGAGAAGAAGATCTTTAAAATGATAAATAATCAATAACTGCTTAATTTTTTTTATTTTAAATACATTATTTAAATTTAAATAAAATTGTTTTACGACCGATCCCTGATTGATAAATTGATAACTTATTTATAATAAAAAATCAAGCAACATGCGGTTGCATCAAATCTCGATATCGGCTGCACCAATTTTACTCAAACTAATCGCAATTAAAACCGATGACATAATAAAAGTGTTTTTAGATTTTTTATTGCAATTTTAATTTCTGAATAATTTTAATCTCAAATTTGTTGATGTCAAAACTCAAGATAAAACTAATTAATGGTAGCGTCGTAAATTGGCAACAGCAAGAACATATACGTAATGACATTCACACGTGTCAAACGGTCAAGCGGTCCGTTTTATATTTTTATTTATGTCGTAATGATGCTACCGCTTGATAAACCATCATATTAAAAAAAATCTTATTATATAAAATAAAAATGTGTCTAGATGCATTGCATTATTTATTCTTATACAATTTATCATGCATCAACTTTCAAAAATAAAACAAATACTGTTTAACACTGTTTAAAATATATTATTAGATA
>Ga0157364_1006258_pt1 | contig 12205 bp, 4 predicted proteins | sample AttsexASBM2_FD_111476 | JGI IMG/M metagenome (GOLD analysis project Ga0157364, IMG submission 111476) | Fungus gardens microbial communities from leaf cutter ant in Ribeirão Preto, State of São Paulo, Brazil - Atta sexdens ASBM2 | ecosystem: Host-associated > Fungi > Mycelium > Unclassified ...
CATGTTGATCATTCTTCCGATTTCACCGATGTATAATTTCCCGCAAGGTATTTTGTATACTCTCCTGAAACTGAGTAGAGATCTTTGATCTTTAAAATTTCTCAAGATTTGCTCAATCTTCCTTGGAGGTTTGAAAAGAGTTCGGATATTGTTTATTCAAAATGTCAATTCGATCTATTGTTCTTTTTACATATGGGAAAATAGAAAAACTTCTTCCTATTTCTTGTGTGTCTGAGTTGTTTTTTGTCCTGCTCTACATCCTTCTTGTATTTGTTCTGCTGTAAGATTTGTTTCAAATGGTTAAGTTCTGTTTATAGGTAGATATTCTTTATCAGAGATACTGGATGTTTTATGCACAAATGAGTGTATTGTCGACTGTTTTTGTGCTGAGTGGTAATGTGATTCGGTACGTAAGTATCGGTTAGTGTATGTTGGCTTCTTGTATATACTTGATGGCCCAATATATTGTCAGTCTTTTTTGCGGCAAGAAGAAAGAACAATCAGAACAATGAAGAACATTGGAAAAGGGAATCATTCTCTTCTATGTCATAGTAAATCGAATATTGGGATTGTTGAGAAGTTTAAGAATTTATGAAGTTCACTACCATTGATGTTCTTTTATATGCATGTTAATTTTCAGATTACGAATGTGTCATATATAACGAAATCAAACTTCTAGTTTATTGGTCGTCTTACGAAGGATCTCTTCCTCGAAGTACCCCATGAACATGTTCCCTGATAGCAAAGTATTAGCAATTTGCGGTAACAAATTCGATCAGATTTTGATTACAAAATTATAGCTATCTGTGTCCACATTTAGCTATGGATTTGTCGATAAGCCTGCTGACATGTTTTGCCAACAGTTTGTTAATCTGATAGTACAAACTCTGTGTACAATTTGTTGCTTTTTGCAATCAAAAATTGGTAATAAGCTTTGCTAAAAATCTATCTCCGCAGGCTTTGCTATCAGGATTTGCAATTACAGGAAAGATGGGAGAGCTCATAGCCGCTCCAATCTGTTCGTAGAATTAGTCATTATAGGAAATCATTTAGTCATTAGACAATGCTCAATTAAAAGGATGATATTATTGGGAACATTAGGTGAGAGGTTTTAATTATATCTAGAATTTCTTTTATTATTTATGTGTTTATGAAAAGTGACTCTACATTGAAACTCATCAATATATCTTCAGAATGCAGATGAATTTTTTGGATTTTCCATATGAAATTGAATTGGCAATATATGATTCAGTCCTCCGTATTAGAGTTTGTAATCGCAAGCTAAGCGAGAGGTTAGAGATTTTATAGTGCTGACAATTGGTCTGAGAGGGATATTGAATTTATATATTTTTGGCAAACCATATAGTCTTAGTAGACTTAATAGAAGATAGAAGAGAATTCGTGTTTCAATATTGTTTTGCTGAAGAGAATCCGCTTTTTTCTATTAAAATGCTAATGTTTCTATTTGAATCTCTATCAAACCTTGTGTATGTTCATTCGAAACAAGAGTCTCCATCTTCGTTCTGTAGTCTGATCTTCTGTAAACAACTCAACCATTTGAAACAAATCTTACAGCGAAACGGATATAAGAAGAATGTGGACACGACAATCAGCAAACACAAGAACGAGATAACTCAAACAACAATCACAGAAAGAATTAAACAAAAGAAGCCTCTTCTTTCATGTGTAAAAGGAACAATAGACCGAATTTCGGCAGGATTTTGAACAAACACAACATCCGAATCATTTTCAAATCTCCAAAGAAGATCGAACAAATCTTGAGAAATCCTTAAGATCAGACCTCCACTCAGTAGAGTATACAAAATATCTTGCTCTTGTGGGAAAATATACATTGGTGAAACCGAAAGAATGTCAACGTATAAAGGAACTTCAAGTTGGAAAGAAACATCACGGGATGTCAAGCTGAAACTCGGAAGTATGTCATACAATTAGCGTTGGCAGAACACAGCGTTGAGACATTAAATACTATTCAATAAATTTTAATTTCTATTACAGTTACAACGATGTCATATTTTCTGAAGAAGTACAGAAAAACTACAGAAATACAGAAACATCCAGACAATTTTAAAGGGTTTATAATCTAAATAGGGTATGGAAAATTGCTCTCTAGACAAGGAACTTCCCTTCCCCTTTCCTCGATATCATCGCCCTTCTTTACAGCATCTATAGAGGGAATTCTCCGGAGAAGCAATATTAAGCTGCTTTTTCATGCGAGTAAAGAAAAGCTAGCGTTTCCCACTCCGTCACAATTCAGCGTTGAAAAGCTAAAGTTATCGCCTCCTTCCTTTTCATGGAGCGAAGTTTCGCTGGCGAAGTTACTCCCACTATGTCGTGAATAAAGAAGCATTGAACAAACAATTTAAAAAATTGATCGATCAAAATATTCGAAATATTTAATCAATCAAGTGGGCCGTAATCAGAATCAGCGTTGCTTCGCTCATAGTTGGACAATATCGAACTTCGAGCATTTATTCATTGGATTCGCCAATTTGGCGAAAATTGATGAAAAGAGAATAAAACGCCAGTTTTTACTCGCTGCGTGAAATTGCTTTAGAGTCCTAGATATAAAAGAGAAGCGCAACAGTTGTCTCGATTTCTGATTGGTCCCGCCATTTTTTCTACGAATAGTCCCTTAACATTCTAATTTCGATAAATATCATTATTTTTAAATCTTGATATGTATACTGTAATCTCCAAAGAGAATTAGTATTTCTTTGTAGTTAGTAGAAACACTGCTGTTATAGGAATCGCATTCCGTTTGCGGAATGACAGATGTAAACACAGGTCGCCATTTTTTCTTTGGATGATTAATTATAACCTTTAAATATGCTCGGTTGTGCTCTCAATATCAGTGCTCTTCGTTCTGATGAATTGAAGATTCACAAAACGTTAGCATTAGCAATGGATGAAAATATGGTAATATCGCGAAATCACGTTAGGGTTGTCTTTCATGGGTATTATTTTCAAAAATACCACTTTCTGTAGTATCTTTGAAGATAATACCCATGAAAAGCTTTATTTCTAAGTATTATTTTCAAGTAAATTTTTCATGAGTCGTACATCCTACATCTGTGATCTATACATATATCTCAGCCCTAGGGATATACGGTAAAAATGGGATTTAAAAGATTTTTCTTAATGCAAAAAATAAGTATTTCAGATTTTTAATATTTTTTTATAGACAGTGCAAAGTTTTTTATCGGTACAGTTCATTTATCTTAAACATATAATAAATGACATTTGATAAATTAAATTTATGTTAGGCACGAAGCATATTATCTGTGATCAAAAAGTAATTATAATGGCCCATTAAACTGCGTGCTTTGAAGGAATCGAGAAAAAAAATTTTTTTTAGATTGGTAAGAGTATTTCTAATCTCTGTTTAAAATTTAACGTAATTACTTTTCTTAATTCAGAAATAAATGCTTTTGAAATTAATACTAGTTTAAAAATAAACGCTTGACTGAGAAAAAGAACTTCCGGCAATTTTTAATATGCTGAATTTTGCTGAGCAAAGAATTTGCATAAAATTTTGAAACGAAATTTCGTTGTGAAAGTGTTTCGGTGATGAATATATGTCAAGAATATATGTCAAGAACAAGGACAAGATCCGAGATATAAAATGTTCAAAGAAGTCATAAGCTCGTTAAAGACGAGAATCTCTCTAAAAGACTTTTCATTTCAATAGAACATTTAAAGAAATCAAGAAGTAATGCTCAGTGATCGATGATTTTTTTTTACGATTCAAAATATTTTTGAACATATTAGAATATCTTTTTTTCATGCTAATTAATTTTGAAATACAATTTGAGCGTGGAACGCGTTGTGTTCTCGAAGTGTTCAAAACGCAGGATATTATTTTATCTTGTTCATAATATAAGTTTTAATTTGGAAAATTTAAAATTTTAACATCATTAATGAATAAATGACAAGCTCTTTTTTACTTTATAACAGCATAAAATGTTCTCTGAAACTAATATTAAAAAGCACAAAGGACGCCGCACAAAATTATTGTATTTTGGCCCTCGATGAAATTGGCTGAAACTTTAGTATATATTTATTATAATTATAGTTCTTGACTCATTGATCAAAAATGTTCATAGATACAAAGCTTGAAAATGACTTGTTTTATGATAGCCGTTTAAAATTTTATTTTGTTAATGCATTAAATCAAATTTTTAATAAATCAAGAGATTTTAGATAACAATAAGCCATTCACTTTCATCATCCTCACTCTTATTCCTCTCCCCCCCCTCCCACACACGCACTCCTGCGCGTTAATTTTATATAAAAAAATTTATATAAAAAAATTTATATAAAAAAAGTGCATAAAAATCGAAGTAAATCTTTTTTTTATTACGCTTTTGTGCGCTTACGTGCGTGCGTGTGTGTGTATATATCAATGGTGTATATACATTGGTGTATATATATCAAATACGTTTATGATTTTAGTTTTTCGCCTATTCTCATAATTATCCAGAATGAATGACGTGGATATAATAGGCATTTCATTCCTTTGGAGTTGATTTTCGTAAGCTCCCTTGCTTCTCACATTTGAGATCCACAAAAAAAAACAGAGAAGAGGAAAAAGAATTTTCATTTGAATTGAAAAGAATTTTCTATTCTGATTGAAAAGAATTTTCTCTCCTATATGTTGTTATCGCACTTCAGCAAGCACCCGATTTTTGCACATGGTGCTTCACGCACGGAAACACATTCGAGTCATGATAATCAAGCATTTCGCACGTGAGAGACCAAGGAATTTATGCATTTCAAACGATATGCATGAGAGAAATAAAATCTAGCAGAATCTAAATACATGATTATAAAAGATGATTATAAAAGATTTGCTTCGATTTTTATGCTAAATTATAAAATTGCGCGCGCGGGCGTGTATGTGGAGGGGGATGGGGATGAGGATAGAGTGAGAGTGATGAGAGTGAATGGCGTTGTTATCTCAAATCTTTTGATTTATTACAGACACTTGAGGCATTAAGACTCCGGAGTAATCGCTGTGGCCATGTTAGAATCGTGACGTCAGAAGCGAGAAACAACACTTAATTTAGACTTTATGCTTATATTTATGTAGCCATTTGTAAATAAATACAATTTGGATAAATCTAAATGACAAGATCGTTTAAAAACATTTGTAAAAATCAACGAAAACTATCTTTTTCTCCCTTGACAATCGTAAAAGGCACATAAAATAAACTTATACTCAGGCAGAAATACAGGATTTGACAGCTGTTGAAATAAATGAAAAATACGCTTCTACATATAAAATTTCAAGATAATTTTAGTTTTCGTCGATAATTATGATTTTGATAAATACGAGACAAATCACATTTTCATAATTAAGCAAATAATAACGAAATGGACACAAATTTCGTCAAAACATCACTTTTTCACGCCTATAAGTTCAGTCATTTATCGTGGCGAGGCGCTGTAAGCACGAGCCCATGTGCAGTACAGTACATTAATTCGCTGAGTCATTATTTTCTTTTCAGAACTCTAAGAATTTTTTCAGAATTTTTTATCAACTTTTTAGTACTGCATTCTTCTTTTTTAGTACTGCATTTTTATTTTCGATAAGTTGGGCCGCTACTATGACCCAGCGAATTAATACACTGCAATGTACATATATACATGTACTCTCCTTTGGCGTGCCGAAAGCACATGTACAGCCGGTCACAGAAAGGTTGCAACTTTTTTTTATGAGTTTCGGAATGCAGCCTACTCACCGAGCGATTAGTTCTTATTTACGGATCCATAAATAAGAATCAATCGCTCGATGAGCAAGTTGCATTCCGAAACCCATTGAAAAATAAGTATTGCAACCTTTCTGTGACCGGCATCAACACAGAGTTCTTAGCTGAGTATTCAGGAGCCTTAATAAAATAAAACTTTAAAGGGCTATGACAAAAAACTAGTCATTTTCAAATTTTGTGTCTATTGAACATTTTTGATCAGTGAGTCAAGAACTATAACATACTAAAGTTTCAGCCAATAATTTCACCGAAGACCAAAAATCCTATGCGGATTTTATGCGGAGTTCTTTATATTTATTAAATTGAAATTATATTGCGATATAATAATAATAATTCAACGAATTAAAATTATGTCAAGACATAATAAAAATTGTTTTTATTTTAATTTAAATACAATTACAATATTAAATTATTAATTGTGTCAAAGACAAAAATTTGGAATTGTTATTATGTCGGGACATAATTTTAATTTGTAGAATTATTATTATGATTTAACTTAGTTCTGGCTCAGTAATTCTACTTAACTTTCAAAGTATAATATCAGTCTATAAAAGTGCTTTAAATAAATATTGTTATTTAAAATATTGTTATTTAAAAAGAATATATATCTTTATTTTTTTAATTGTAATAAAATAAAAAATTATTTTATAAAAAATATTTTTTTAATTTTATTCTATTCTTATTTATTACATTTTTCTCAGTTAAGATTAAAATTATTTATGAATTAATAAATTTTTTATAAGCGGTAATTGCAAAATTAAAATAAAATTTACAGTACAATAGATCGATGTTACCTTAGATAATTAAAAAATCATACCCAATTATCCTGAAAATTAATCTTTATTTATCATGTTTAGTTACATATATAGAACAGCCATTGAAATTAAACGCAACTTGAATACGAATAATCGGTGTGTACGCAGAGTTTCTTCTTTAAAATGATCGTGAAGACCCTGGTTTCACAGTTGCTGCTTTTGTTAATCTTCTACGACCGTAAGTATATTATTTGTTTCGTATGCAATATTCCCAAATAGCATGTAATATGCGTAAATATTGAATAATACTGTTACGTCCAAGAGTTTTTAAAAGGATTTTTTAAAAGAGTTTTGAAGCAAGGAGAGGGCCACGTAGGAAGAATGTAATTAAGATCCTTCTTATGATCAACATTCTGGAACACTATTATAAATCAAACGCACTTGTGTAAAACTCCAGATATATATAATATATAAGTCAACATACATATGCAGGATTGAGTAATAACTAATTAATAAGTTAAAAACTTTTTTTTCCGCCTATATTAAAAATACTTTAAATAAAAAAAAGTAAAAGTGCCGACTCAATGTCTTTCAACCTCATTTATAGCCGCAGTTAATAACAAATAATTGTCATTAAAAAACACAAGCTTACACAGCACTCGACTGAGACAGATGTGTAGTGTTGTGTCGACGATAACAGACAATTGAAACGCAACTTGTATCGTCGTGCACGAAAATCTAGAGATATTGCAATTGGAAAGCACCCTTCTATATAATAAGGGATTGATATCTCCAAGGATATTAATCATGAAACTTTATCCCTAGGATAAAAAGTGAAAAGTGAAAACTTTTATCATTGAAATTGGAAAAATTTTTTACTTTTCACTTTCCATCGTGAGGATAAAGTTTCATAATTGATACCAAGTACTTTAATTCTTTATCTCGGAAATCACAAATTAAGAAATGATTCCATAGTTTTACATTAATGCTCATAGTCCATGTACGATTAACGACATAACTAAACCTTACGTTTGCTTACAACTTAATTTGACGTAAAGACGAAATAATCTGAATTTTTGGAATTTTTACTTTAAAAAAGTAACCGAGGAAAAAAATCGAAGTTCTTGGGTGCACATCAGCACTGATCCGCATTCGCGTCCGTATTTATTGCGTATTTAGTGCATACTACCTCAAATCAAAAAGTTCCCGGAATTACCACCAGGTGATGCTCTGAATCAGCTGATTTGAGTTCTGTTTTTTTGATTATGTTGCCACATCTATCATTGATATTCCCACCAAATTTTATCACTATAGCTTGATATTTGTATTGAAGTTACGCTGTTTTGAGTACATCTACCTCTGCACGTATTTTCGATTTTTTATAGTTTTAAAAATAGAGTTGAATTTGCAACAACGAGTTTGTATTAAATTTTGCGTTAAAAATGGATTCAATGGTGTGAAAATCTTGGAAATGTTAGGAAACTCTTTTGGCAGTGATACTCTAAAGAAAACAGCCGTTTATGAGTGGCATGAAAAAACCATTACGGGGAACGCGTTTTAACAGCCGAAAGGAGGTAATGAAAAAATCGAAGACGGCTCTGATGGCTATACCGACAATAGAGTTCCAGAAACAAGAGCTGAATCAAGCGCTGGCATAAGTGCGTTGCAGTCGATGGGGAGTACTTTGAAGGGGACAATATCACTTTTGATGAATAAAACTTGTATTTTGAATTTTCTGAATGAATTCCTGAATTTTTTGATCAAGGTAGTATTACATATATGATTATACGCATGTCCAACATTGTTGTTTATGTAAAGTGTTTAAAAAAAAAACAAAAATGGAACTTTGTTACTTTATTTACTTATGCCAGCGCATGCGTATATTCGAGATACATTGTAGAAATGAGAATCCGATATCTTCTATCTTGTTGTCTTCGCACATCTCGCACTCTCAAAAAGAGATTGCGTTAGCAATATAAGAGTATTACATATATGGCTTTCCTCAAATCTTACCCATGATATAAAAATATAAAATATTTCATTGCGCATGAAGGCTTAAACACAATAGGCATTGGTAATAGGTACAGGCAACAGTGAATAACAAGTCCAATCAGAGCTCTGGTGTGTAAATTTGATATTATGTCCTAGAGCTCTGATTGGACAGCTTGTTATTCTGTTTCCTGTATATTGCCTATTGTGTTTAAGCCTTAATGGCCGACAGATTAAATTAGGACAACCAATCAAACATTCCTAAATTAGAATCAATCTAAATTTAGAACAAATTTTTGATTGATCAAAAAGTAGTCACTATGTTGAAGATAACTGCGCATCTTTGGAAATGAAATATTTTATATTCTTATATCATGGTCTTCTCTTCTTATTTATCTTCTTCCATCATGAGTGTCGCAACAGGTGAGTGCCATCTGCTGTTTAAAATGAAACGGATAACATTTCCGAGGGCGATGATGAAGATGATGATGATGATGATGATAATGATGATAAAAACGTATCTTAAAAATTTGACACTTTGGACACTTCACATCGCGATATCTTTGTTTGTATAGGGTAGACAACAAATAGTTTAATTATATGATTATAGTAATTATATGATTTAAACCTGAGTTGTCCATTGAGATTATTCAGAATCGATCAACTTCTGCGTAATTTCAATGATCTGATAATCTCGGATGCTCGCAACTCGCCGGCTCGAATAAAGACATGGGACCGTTTCGCGTTCGCTTGACGCGAGACACTATATATCTCTTGATATATATCAAATAGATTATACTTATATCATCATATCAAATAGATTATACTTATAAATAAAAAATGTATTGCTTTTTTTTTTAATTTCTAAGTTTTCCTTATCAAATGTAAATATTACAACGAAAATAAATAAAATTTATTTTTTTTATTGTACTTAAAATCATCAAAGTGCCGGTAGGGTAACGATTACTTATTAGAGCTTTCTTTTTCAGTTTATATTTTGTTTGAATACTTAAATGAATATGAATACTCGTTAAATATGTATAATTATATAGTAGTATATTATATGTATAATTATATAGTATAATTATATAGTTTTCTTTGTGAATAAATATTTTTGATAGACCCAAAATTTTGAATGAATATATATGATTATATTTTTTTAATGTGAAAATTTTGAATAAATACAATTTATAGCTCAATTACAAATTTTTGTATTCATCGGGCACATTATGAACTGCAACGTTTATGGAACGTTAGCATTTTAAGAATTGATATAGGTAACTTAAACATGCAAAACACTTCTTCTATACAAAAAGTACAAAAAGTACGTGGAAACCTTAAAAATATTAACATCTTTTTTTTATCTTATTTTTATATATTTTCGTATCCAAAACGTCTAAATCTTGTTAAAATCAAATTGGAGGCATTGGTTGTATTTTTTGTAAGAAATAAAAGCATTTATTAAGATAAAATTATGTTAGTAAAAAACATAACAAGTTTCATAAGTTTTTCCATTTATATCTAACGATTAAAAATTGATATAAAAATAAAATTCACAGATGTAACAAGTCTGATTATACCAGAAGAGCTTCCGACAATCCTAAGTTTGATATATTCCAATATATCGCCTATTAAAAAAGTTAAGTATATCATAAGTTAAGAATATAACTTTACCTTATTATATAATCTTTGTTAACTTATATCGATGTTTATTATGGTGAAATCTACAGGAACTGATTCCAGATTTGGCGTGGGTTTTCGATTAGGTGAACACGCGGATTTTCAAATTCTTGTCGAACTAGGGCCACAGACTGAAACAGATCCAATAGGTACATCTAACGATGCCAAAAGGCGACGAGATGTAAGAATTTGCATAATTTGTACTCTAAACCGTTACACATTTAATAAAAAAATTTTTTTTATAAATAGGCGATGGTAAATGCTGCGATGAAGGGAGAGCTAGGACCATTGGCACAAGCGGTAGCTAAATATCAAATAAACCGTAAAATCCAAAAAGAAATGGATGAACTCAAAATAATAGAAGAGAAACTTAAAAAAATTAAAATGGAGAATACAAAGACTCAAGATGTAAGTAAGAGATTTATACAAAATGAACCAAAGGAAATTTAAAGGGTAAAAAACTAAGAGCTTTTTTCAATTAATTTTTATTACATCAAATATAGAACATAATGACTTTATATATCATCTTATTAAATTCATCAATATGAATCGCGTTGATTGGCAAATGACGAATTGTGTTGTAGACTGGGCATTGGGCAGACACTATTGTATAATCTCATTAATGTCATGTAACATGAAACAAGTGACAAATTATTATAAAATCCTATTACTGCGCATTAGCTGTTCGTAGAGCGTTTCGTTACATATCACTTTCATTTTTGTTACGATTTTATATTAATACACTGTTTCAAAAACTTCACTGTTACACATGGGTGTAGAGTGTTCTATTACCATCTTTTTCTAATCAAACGATCTGTACCAACTTTTATTAAATCCAAATGAAGTCTACATTACATATAATCAATATGAAAATCGATTCTATGATTACTATCATGTCCGTATAGACTATGTTTACACGGTATCCTTAATCGGTTACATTTTTCCGAAAAACTAGACTGGAAAATATTGGTATTAACAAAAACCCTAGGCAACATGATTTTAATTTGTACGGATTAGTAACACTGTTGAAGTAGTAAGTCCATAAGTCTATAAGTGCATACCACAAACTTATGGATTTATTTCAATTAGAGAACTAGAAATGTAAGTATTTAAATAATCGAATACCTTTTTTTGATCTATTGATACAGTTTACCGCAACGCAACAAAGCATTTTTTTGCCTTCGTTAATATATAATATTTTAGTTTTTTTATATCCTTTTTGTCTCTTATTCTTGGTAAAATTTCGAAGTGCGAAAATACATAAATACGAAGTTACAAGGTTTCCAACAGTTTAGAAGTTATAACCTATAACAATCGTAACGACCATAACCTTTATAGCTCAGCGGCGGAGTAGGAACAGAGCAAGGCAAAAAGGAATGAAAATGAATATGCGAACACTCACGTTTTTTCATAGTGCCTTATTTCAACGATGTTAGACCTATTCTACAATCAGTCGATGTCGCTAGTCGTTTGTCGTATATTATATGTCGCACATGAATACTTGCTATTCTATAATTGAGTCATTGATTGAAGTCGAAAAGTCGGAACAAATGTAAAGAATGGATATTGAAACGTTGAATACATATTCAAATTTATTATTAATTTGGATGCAAATTATATGATTATAAAATAATGCGACTCCACTTGCTTGACGACTATTATGCATTGATTTAATTAGTTTTATAATATTGAAAAGGATTAAAACGATGATCGAAACATATATTATTCAAGTTTCAAGTTCTTATAAGCATTTCTTAAGTTTGAGACAAAAGAATTAAATTATAAAATATTTTTATATTAAATAATTTTTAAATTAAATAATAATAATTTAACAAATAAAAAATTACCTGATATATTTATATCATAATATATTAGGTGTACAAAAAAGTTCTGAGCTTTTTTTTGTAAAATTCAATCTATTCAAAAACAAACGAAAAAATATGGCTTGCTGCGTAACGCCAAGCTGTTCTGCAAGCTCCTTTTCAGTTTGCG
>Ga0157364_1006259_pt1 | contig 12205 bp, 6 predicted proteins | sample AttsexASBM2_FD_111476 | JGI IMG/M metagenome (GOLD analysis project Ga0157364, IMG submission 111476) | Fungus gardens microbial communities from leaf cutter ant in Ribeirão Preto, State of São Paulo, Brazil - Atta sexdens ASBM2 | ecosystem: Host-associated > Fungi > Mycelium > Unclassified ...
AAAAAAAATAAAAAATATTATATATATATATATATATATATATATATATATATATATATATATATAATATAATAAGAATTATTAGCACTTATATATGAATACATATAAAAAATAGTACATTCCATGTTATGCAGATGACAACGAGAAATTAAATTAACAACTAATTCATAAAGGATCAGAAACAGCCAATAGCAGGTGGACGTTACCGTTATCTTGAACGGGGTTGTCCAACCAAGAAATAATACAAGTGCACTAGGCAGAAGAGACCAACCTACCCCTTACTATCCGCACACCCGTCGCCCACAGATAAATCTTCCCGCCCTCTAATTGGCCTTCCCTCCATTTCCTCGGCCCATACCCTTGGTCGACCTGTTCCTTCTTCTCCTCTCCCTCACTGCCTCCTTCTCTCTATGTCCCCCTTTCCTCTCCTCGTTCGTTTCATCTCGGTTTCACTTCCCTACCTTCCCGGGCATGGCTCCAGGGAACATACTCACCCTATGCGCCACCACCCTTCCCTCCCACCATTCATCTCTAAACCGGCGAATTATTAGAATTATTAGACATTATATTGGCCGCAAAATGTCCGTTAAACCGCCAGAACTCAATTGTAAATTAAGATTTCTGATAATGCCGTGAGATGTATGTGTTCCAAACTTAGCAGCTATTATTAAAGTTCTAGATTCATATATTAGTGGGATTTGTTCCCAGAATCTATCCGAAGAAGTATCAAAATGTAATACAGTGCACGTAAATGTAAATGTAAATATATTTTGAATTCTGAACCTATTGATACAAGTCAATTATACAATAAATTAAGATATATTCAAACATTTTATCAAAGTGTTGATATTTTTTTGGAACAAAATAAAAGAGAACATAGAACATATTCAGGAATCCGAGAAGAAGACTCAATATTTAAGCTCAATATAAAGTATGAATGTCTTGGCTAGTGTAAACGAATCTTAATGAGCGCTTCTGAAACACATGGAGATATAATTTGTGCTCGAATCGAAAATGATTCAGCACTCGTGGAAATAACAGATACTAACCGAGAGTTACGAGCGCATCGTTACGAATACGTGTAATATTTGCAGCAGCAAGAGCAACATCAGCGAGGCTTTTGCATTTCTCCTTCTCTATCCTACTCGACCGTTCTCCATTTCTCTTTCGGCCAACCAACCACCTCACAGTTCGTTTCCGTGTTGTTACATAATACACGCTGCGGCGCGGTTACGTGGATGAGGGATGAGGTGCTGCGTTGCCTAATAACCTCCCCTTTGCACAACACCCCCTCAAACCCAACTGAATCCTCCTCCAACCCCCTTGTTATACCAAGCGCACAGGATACGATGGTATTTGCGAGCGGTGCATGCAACTACGGGCAAACCACCCTGCAAGAGCACGACGATATAGAAACACCGCTAGAACATCGCGAGAGAGAGAGAGAGAGAGAGAGAGAGAGAAGGGGAGGGAGAGGAGGAGACGGAAGAAGAGGAGGAAGAGGAAGAGAAACAGGAGGAGGAGAAAAGGGAGGAAGTATCTGAGGGCACCAGGTTACGGAGAGAGAAGCGTGAAGTAATTATATGAGGGCGGAGCACGCTAGGCTCATCTACACCTAACACATTCATATCAGTCGGCCCGAGCCAAGGAGCTGCTGAAACGTGAAGCTCGTACATCAGGATTTCGTTGCTGGGATAGTAGACTCCTCGAGGAGTATCGCAGAATGAGTTTTCACAAAACCTATTGCTGATTCCTTCTTATTGAATAAAAAAAATTCTTAACACGTGACATGCGCAAATTCATTTTTTCATTAATTTTAATATATTAAAGAAAAATGTATCGTGTTCATTCGATAATAAATAAAAATGTTAATTACAAGACTTGTAACAATAAAAATTATAAAAAGACTTTAAAAGAAAGACACTTTATAATAGTTGAAGACAAAAAAAAAACTGTACCTATAGAAAGTCGCTTCACCAAATCAAGAAACTTGTGAATAAAATTTCTCATAATATCTAACCATCAACAAAAAATCATTGCACAGGATAGAAAAGAGCTAGGTGGAAAGATTAAAGAAGCAAAAGAAAGATGGCGCGGAAGGAGGAGAATAGTGTTATACATTTAAGTGAATACACCTATATAGAGGGACTTACTGGGATTCAATTACCGCAACGTCTGCAAAGCACGCTATTCCCACACCCTTAAAAGACTACCCCTCGCGTTGTGCGCGTCCCTACCTTTCCATCTCCTCAAGAACGAACAGGTGCTCTTGTGCCTGCTGTAAATTGTTCCCCCTGTAATCCAAAGTAAAGCGGTCGTTTTATCCGCGCCATGGCGAGATGGATGCCTTGCTACGTCTTTTCACGTAATAGATTGCAGCTACGCAGCTAATGTTCTCGGTTTTGATCAAAATTATGTTTTTTTACCGATTTAAGAATGAATTTTAATTCATACTTAGTCAATGTTAACGATAAATATCTAAAAACATAGCGGTTTATACAACAAAATGAAAAATAATGCATTCAACTAAATAAAAAAGTTAATATGTGAATTATTAATTAACAATATGTCATTTTACTTTAGAACTAATAATACTTTAGAACTAAAAACAATGTGTAAAATATATAATATAAAACTTAATACAAGTTTTATTTTTATTTCTTTTAGATAAGTTTTGATTCGATCTTAAATTTATACGACTTAGAAGTTATATAAAATTATAATACAGTTACAGAAAAAAAATCCTTGCAATAAAACACGTATGTAATATCTTCAAACCTATTACTTTTTAAAATAACTATCTTGATTTAATACATAATTGTTAATACATAAATTGATTTCATATATATTTTTGGATAATTAAATTTCATTTTTATTTATCTTGGATTATAATATATTTTTTTATTAAATAGCATTGATTTAAAAAAAATGTAATTTTATTTCTCGGATTTGAGAACGTTCAGTATAAAAGCACGTGCGTAATAGGATTTCCAAAATGTGATTTTCGAGGATCGGTTTCACCCTTAAGATTAAAGAACCAAGGAACACAAAGTTATAACTAAGGATCAGAGAATAGGAAGTGTTGCGTGAGACCAATAGCAAACTTATGCCTAGATCGGTTATGTACCTTCGTTCGGTTCGAACATAGGTACATAATTCATCGGGCGTGCACCATTGTCGGGAGCTTCATTAATACAAATGGCGTCTGCTGAATTCTGCCCCCAACCGCTCCCCGCTACGTGTACGATAGTAACGAGAGCTTCCGTCTGTACATGTAGGTATATGATTGTGTATGCTCGTGCGTGTTAGCGCACGTATATAGGAATAGCGAACGATAGAAGCATCCACCATACTATACTGAACGTGTGTGCCACCCCTGGAGACGCCGAGACACGCGGGACATATTTTTGCAATCCTTGTCGACTTTCATGAGGAAGTCTTTCCGCAATAACATATTAATATCCCCGAGCGTCGCGAGACTTATGGTTGTCCGTGGAAAGCTCAACTCTGGATCAACGTGGCGCCCGTTAAGGCGATTCCATTCTGTACCGCGATGACACTGTCTAACGAGTGCTTTAAGTGCCGTAAAGCAAGCGCCGCACGTCCTCTACTTTCTACATCATAATATCGTTAAGGAATTGTTAACGAAACGCGTGATAGAAAATTTTGCTCGCGTTAAAGTAATATTTTTGTTAATGACAAACAGCGAGAGCAAAGAATCATATTGGTTATCGATTTAGAAAATATTATCATATTGTTACCGTAAAGATCATACTCGCGATATAATGTTACTAATTTATATCGCGGAAGAGTAACAAATGACGGGATCAAGGAAAGCAGATCTATGGTATAAGGGATAAACTGCTGCGGCCAGGGCCGCAGACAATGAAGCGTAAGACGTGGAATTTTAAGTTTACATCGCATTTATTTTTTTAGCAATCGTATAATCAATGTAATATTACAATAGCGTTCAAAACGGCAACCGTCCCGAAAAACGCCGGAATATAATCTTAGTCACAGGCAGCTAGTGCGGCCCTGGTCGCTGTCGGATTACATACAATCAGGATTTAGATTTGTAAATAGTTAGTATCCTAATATATTACAAAAAAGAAGAATTTGCCACGTGGAACATTTACACAAATAACTACTACTACGCATAGGTAACACCTATCCCTAACAGGACTATGTGCCTAATTGATAACGTATAGCACAGCAGAGCAATGAAATATTTGTTCCGAGAAATCCACAAAATAAATAACTATTAACATTACATACCTCTTAGAAATACTGCATTTACGTATTATTCTCACATCCTCTTAGCGGCTATTCGTATACATTCATTAACTAGAATAGAGTTGTTTTATAGGATAGCGCCACAAATCTCTTTAGAGCAGGCGTTTAGGTACTAGATAGAATACATACATTATAATATTCGCATTTATAATCCATCTTTTCGTTTTTTTACTTTTCTCAGATCATTGCTGATTGGAAAAAAGAAACGTTTTCTCTTTCTCTTTCTCTTTCTCTCTCTCTCTCTCTCTCTCTCTCTCTCTCTCTCTCTCTTTCTTTAAAAGATCCTTTCTAAATTTATTTTAAAAGAGATATCCATCTCGAGATCGCGCACTCTTGACCGCTTTAGCAGGTACTTAAGCAGACGCACATCATAAACGTTTCTATACAACATTAACAAAATTATCGAATATCGATATATATATGTATATTTTGTACCAATCGAAAGCATTACATTTCCATCATTTCTCACTTACTGCTATACGTTTTCAAATAATAATTCTAAGTAATAACGAAATGAAATAAAACAGTCTTTTTATAACAAATGAGCGAAAATTACTATTAGCAAAGCGAAAGTGGTAACAATATAAACGCACTCTCTTATTGCTCGCAAATAATAAAAAAATAACAAAAACATAACATTAACAGATAAAATCGGTCTAGTTTATTTTCTCTCTTTATCTTTTTTTTCTCTCTCACTTTTTTTTCTCTCTTTCTTGCGAGGTTATATCGAGTGCGCGTTTTTGAGAAAAAATATATAAGCAATGAAAAACGAGGAGAACCGTGCTAATAGCAGTTTTGTACATTGAATTATGATAAAGAGTCATGCCTCTGTTAAGTTCGTCACGAACTAATAATTAATAAAACATCGACTCAATCTCAGCCATCGAGAGAGTTAGATGCTTTTTACGTTCTATATATTAACCCTATAAATAGTTGTAGCCTTTTCGTTACGTATTTCAGTTTCTAAGTGTACAACCTATCGCAATGCACATTGGGAGAATGTGACTCTGTTTTCGGTCGATTTTTCGCAAAACGACACCCCGGATCCGCGGCTGATTGGCCACCCTCGATAATTCAATCCCCTATCTACATGCTACTGCACCAAAGCAGAAACTACAGGTAGAGAGACCAGAAAGGGGAACGACTACAACAGAGCTAGGCTTATATGGATGATACTGTGTACTTGGATACTGATTGGTCTGGGAGCATATCGGTCAAAGTGAGCTACGGGAGGTAGCCATGGTGGGGGAGGTTCGTCACTCACCGGGTGCAGCATCCGATTCGCCGCAACCGATAAATTGACGATCGACAGATACGCACATCGACCATCTATTTGGCATTGCAGAGACAGCGGGTGCAGCCTGCCACTCACCTGAAGCATAAACAGAAACGACGAAGTGTTAGCTTATTATTTATGTTATCATAAATTAGAACGCATTAAATTTTTAATGATGAGCAATGAATATAATCATTTTATGCGCATTAACAAAGTACAAATTATATCAATAAGAAATTATACTATATTATTATTATATATATTATTATATATATATATATATATATATATATATATATATAAAATAAAAAATTATAATATTAATGAGAAATTAAAAATATTATTAAAATGTATATAATAGGCCATTATTGATGATTTATTTGCTATAATGATCAGACTAAAATTTACAATGTAAAATGATGAAATCTTTTAAAACTATGAAAGGTCTCTATTTCTTTTCAGAGAGCGAGACCATCACGTAAAACCAACTGTTTGGAAGTTTGACTTAGGACATTTATATATATATATATATACAACGTAGGGAAGCGATGGGTCGGGCCGCGAATGCTAGTTCAGCTTCTTTTGTAATAGAATGAATGCACATGGTGCCTTGTCCGGCCACATGCACATTGAGTCTGAGTTTTGATAGTGTTAGTATCTCGGGATATCAATAGTTCACGTTAAGAGCGAAAGGGTTAGTCTAGGTCTCATGGGGAATGAGAGAGAACTTTACATCACTATAATTCTATTTCGTTTCGTTTTGTTTTGCATTTACACAATCAATATTAAATAACAAAGAGTTAAGATAACAAAAATTGTAATTATAATAAACGATTTATTAAAACTGTATATGTGAATACACAACAAGTAAGAGTTTACATGTGTAAGACGTAAGAAAACTGTAAGTTTGCTATAAGTACAGAATTTTTAAATGTATATTATACAAAAGTTATCTTCGTAACACATGTATGTATATTCTACTATCTATCATAAATAATTATAACATTTTCAACTAAATTTTATCACTTATTATATAAGAAGAAAATATTTATAAAAATATCACAGCAATTCTGGATAATAAACAATTGCCAAGAATTTACTTCAAACTCGCACAACCCTTGTTACTTCGAAATTGTTTACACACGCTTGTATCTCATTTGAGTCGCGCCGTTTGCTGTTCGGCCTAGAATTACTTCGCCCTTCCAAAAGTACGCAACGTTCTGAAACTGAGTCTGGCGTACATACCTAAGCATCCTTCCCGTAAGCATTTATCAGGATTTCCGAAGGAGAAACTAGAGTTTTTAAGCCACCATAAATTCTCATACTTAAAACTCGCAAAAACCAGAAACACGATTCTCGATATGGCTCTGCAAAACAACGTCGTGCGTTTTATGTTAATTCGCTGAGACACTTCTATCAAAAAGTAAAAATAACTTCAAAATTATAATTTTGTGAGTCTCACATACGATATAAATTCAATATAGAATATCATAGAAGTGAATGTAATCCTATTTTTCTCGTTCGAATAAATCTTAATCGGTTCTCTTTCTCCATGCGATATCGGTGCGATCTATTTAATCAGATTATAGGAAATATTCAAGAAATAAGCCGCAAAAGATAAAAAGATTGCAGCTGGCTCTATATATGTATATATACAAATATGCGCACATGCGTGTATTTTTGTACGGATGCGTGTCTGGAAAAGAGAAAGACAAAAGGTTGAGAAGGGGTGTGAGAGGGAGTGGAATTGAGCACGGAGCAGTTATTATCTATCGCTCTCGTTACCACAGGTTGCTCGTAAACCGGCCGCATCAAGGGGATGGGGCAAAGTGGGATGGAGTGTAGAAGCATAGGTAGATAGGTAGATACCAGTACTCATATCGCCGTCGTCATCGTCCCGTACTCGCATAGCACCAGGGGTGAAGCCCCACTCCGGGCTATACTCATTGGTTACCCTGCAGAATATCACGCAGAGTGCGAACGGACGGCTGTGTCTAGGGGGCTGTTCGAAAATCTCGGCTTGCCATTCTCTACGCTTGGCCAATCGTGAATAAAAATCAAAATTGACCCGCCTCTTTTATGCTGTTAAATTTTAATTATAATATGTATAGAAACTACCTGAGTTATTCTTTATCGCAATTATCATCTATTGATAATAGAACAAATGTGTAAATATCTAATTTCTTTTTAAAATATTTTCAAATTTATTCAAAGTTAATATTATCAAGAATATATTTAAAAATACACTGTTACATTAGAATGTGTTACTGTTTGAAACATTTTTAATTAAATTATAATTAAATAATTATTTATAATCAAAATAATTATTATGTAAATACTCTTTTCAATTATTATTACGTCTTCTATTGTTAATTGTTCGATATACAAATTATTCAGTTATTATGACAAATAAAATATTATAATAACAAAAAATAATAAATTCTCATCCATCTTAAGTTTGTCAGGTACACAGTCCGGAAAGATATATTAATTCGCACGTATATAGAAAGTGTAGTGGTACAAAATATGCGATTTCTCAAGGGCAGAACAGATACACCTATGGATGCATACATCGTCGAAGCTGTGGCTGACGGGCCAGTGGATGGCTTGGAGAGGGGTTTGGATTGAGATCGAGTCAGAATTTTTTGCTAGAACGGCGTTGAACGAACGCGAGTGCGCGAAACCCCCGCGGAGCAACAGTGCGCTCGTCCCGCGACAGGGGGCAGCACTACCATTGCACTATACCGATATTGTGTAGCGTGTAGTTGCTACGAGCAGCCGCTGCACCAGGAACTCATAAATCTCCCGGGATATAGATGGCTCTAGTGTCGCGTGAGGTTGCAAGCTACCCCATGCAGGGTGCCGTGAAACGCCCTCCCATCCCTATCCTATCCCTTCACCCGGCCCACTTCATCGTTCCTCTCGCTCTCTCGTCGTCGCCCATCCATTCTATGACCGAATTACTGGAATCCCACCTTCCGGACCGAAGGTGGACTTTTCGAAACGAACGATGCTCGTTCTTCAATACTAATCAAAATGCATGGATATTTTGAACTCGGTCTCGGTGCGCTTAAAGATTCATTAATACTGAATAAAACAACTTTACCAAATCAAATAGAAACATCTTTAAATGATGAATTATTGGGAAATAAATAAGCTAGAAGCGCGCGCGTTGGCATGTAAACTATGTACTGTCTTCAAACACTTGGTTTCAAAAGTTTACAATCATTAAAGCAGATTTGTATCATAAAAATAAAAAGAATAATGAGATAAGAATGTAATATAATTTTTTAAAAAGTTCTTTTACAAAAAGATTTTATTTACTAAAAATGTTATTGTAAAATATATATTGCAAAATAAAAAAATGAAAAAATTCAATAAGTCAAAAAGGAGTTATTCAAATAAATATAAATATACAAATACTGGCTGGTATTCGAATGAAGTGTCTTACGTATATTTTTCTTTAAAAAAATGTTACACAATTAATGTAATACAATATTTCAGACATTTCGATCCTTAATGTGGTCCTTCTCAATGAATATAATAAAAATAATGTATGAAATTTATCCTATTTATATTAGATATTATTGTCGATTATGTGTCCAGTACTATTATATCATTGCACCTTCTGCTTGTGTACTTGAATGCGTACGTCAATTATGTGTCATGTATCTTGGTGTTTTTTTTTAAATTGAGAAAAGATTTGATGCGTAAAATGGAGAACGAATAAATAAAAATGTTTGGCTTTTAATTTTTTCTTTGTGCCCCTTGCTATATTTACACTGCAGATATAATCGAAATATTTGAAGAGAAATATTCTTATTATATCTTTTTGCACACCAATAAGATATCATTAAAGTTTTTTAAATTGTTCCACATATTTTTTTGTATAATAATATACGCTCGACTTAATTATAAATATTGTATAAGTAATTTGATGGAAACTGTAATATTCGCCAGTTTATATAAAAATCTTAAATTTTTATCATAAAATGAAACTTAAATTTAACTAATTTGAAATATTAATGAATGACGGGCGAAAAAGAAAACTCAGAATATGTGAAAAAACTAAAAGTACGTCTTTAATAACAAGAAAGAATTATGTGTTGATATGACTTCAGGAATAGGAATAAAACAAGTATATGGAGTAGCTTGAAGGAAAAAGAGAGAGTTAAAAGAAAGGAGAAAAAACAGAATAAACGGAAGATCCAGGGCCCAAACAGCCAGCTAGCTAGCTAGCCAGCCAGCCAGTTAATCAGAGAAAGAAGAGAAGGCGACACCGATGATGAATCACTCGTTAGAAATGAGTGGGAGCGAAAGAGAAAAAGGGAAAAGAAAGAGCAATAAGAAAATACCCATGCAAAAAACGCACTACGTTGGAACGCGCTAAAGCGAGTCGCTAACTGACTTATCTAGACATCAGAGAGTCTGCGACTCGTTCTCCTGACTTCGCGAGAACAGAGTTTTGAACATTTTAGACATTAACTTATAAAATTTTTAAATTATAAAATTTAGAGAAGTCAACTCACTAATTAAACATAATTAAAAGTATTTGCAACCAATATATACAGAAAATATATATACGTTCACAACATAAATAAATTAACAAACAAATAAGAATTAATATGTTTATATATGTGTGTATATATATATATATATAGAGTATACTTTAAGAATTCAGATGACACACGTTAATAAACAACAAATAACTTGAAATAAAAATTATAAGATAGCATGATTGTTGATAATTTTTCGAATTTTTGCGATAACATCGTGCAGCCGAAATCATTGAAAACAATGTGTTACGAAAAGATAACGGTCGAGAAGATAACCAATCGCCAACGAGAAAACTGAATTCTTCCCGTGGGCATGTCGGACAAATCCGAAGGGTCGACTTGCCGTCGCCGAGGAAATTGGGTTCGTCTTACGGACCTACAGAAGTGCGCAAGTAAAAGAAGTTCCAGTATCATCAAAGAATGTCTCAACGTCGCGCGTTTATACGCGCACACCGATAGGGCTTATACAGAAGTTGCGTTCGCTTGGTCATGGGTAATGGTTTTACGAGCGTCAAGGGTGATATAAAGAAAATGAAAAACACACCGGCGCTGTTGCCAGCATGCACAGCGTATAACTAACTACGTTTCCTACCATGTCCCCTCCTTTCCGCATCTACTTCTTAAGTTTGTGTATAGTGAGGGCAACACTCGCTGCTTCGAAATACCTTCCGCTTCACAACTTCCAATGCAAAGCACAATTAATCGTGCACCCTCCATATTATCAAGTCACATCATGATTATATTGCCTATAAATATACTTTACTTATTTAACATTTAGATATAGCATATAGGTTATAGCTTATAAATATTTTTAAATAAAATAATATTTCCTTAAAATTTCCTTTTATCTTCTTCGTTAATTTGATTTATGTTGTTTAACTTTCGCTATAACATTCTGTAAGTTTAATAAAAAATTATCGTCTATTCAGTTTTTTCTCAATTTGCAAGTTATACAATCTATTATGTGTTTTGTAAAGTAACTAAATATATCCTTTCATGAATTTTGGCGCTACTGATATAATGCCAACTCTCTTATATTCATCATAATATTGAAATAAGCTTTCAAAACTTTGTGTAGCAGTTCATTAAATTTGTTCGTGTTGGCTCGCGTATCCGTAGATTTTATGGAACGAAAGGGGAAGGTTTTATGAAAGTTGAATAGAAGGAATGATGATGGTATGAGGTGAAAGATGTCAGCTAATTGTGATACACTCTGCGGGAAGTCGCGACGGTGAGTGAGATGATTGTTCGGCTATATAAACTGTGGAAGAAGCGGAAATGTGAGAAGAACAAAGTTTTCTCTTGCTCTCTTTTTCTCTGTTTTCTCTTCTTTTTATTTCTTCTTATCTTATTATTATTAGATTACTTTTATTAATACATTACTTTTTTTATTTATGTTCAAAACTTTAAGGCTGGTATTCATAATCTATTCTTAATTTCAAGATTGTCTCAAGCTTTGTTTTAAGTTGCTAATACAATTATCCGATTAGTTTATGACATCTTAAGCAATGCCTAACTAACCTTTGCTTCTAAAATATTTTTGATCTTTTTTTGCAAAAAATATATTACGTGACCATTTATATGATCATAAAAAAATTTACGCAAAAACTACTTATTTTATAATGCAAATTAAAATTATTACTATCATATTATTATTAGAATCATAAAAACAGAAGGACGATAAATTGAATGGACGATATTTATCATGTAGGCATAGCCAAGGAATGTATTCAACTCGCTCCACTTTTATTCTAATCTGATCTGAAGCACGTGTGCGGTATACATAAATTGTTTAGAAATCAGAAATATCAGATCTGAATGAATAGAGTGATCAAATTAATTAGCATAGAGTTCACAATGTAGATACAGTAATATTTAAACGTTTTATCTATTAAATAAAACAAATCCTTCTATTCTCAATTTAAATGAATGAAGACAAATTTATTTCTCCTATATAGAGTAAATGCAATGTGCAATAGCTCACATGTAGCAATCATGTCTTAATTGAAAATTATTAATTGATATATTGTTATGATAAACGCGACAAAATTTAATAATTTAATATATTCTTTCTTATTTA
>Ga0157364_1006260_pt1 | contig 12204 bp, 3 predicted proteins | sample AttsexASBM2_FD_111476 | JGI IMG/M metagenome (GOLD analysis project Ga0157364, IMG submission 111476) | Fungus gardens microbial communities from leaf cutter ant in Ribeirão Preto, State of São Paulo, Brazil - Atta sexdens ASBM2 | ecosystem: Host-associated > Fungi > Mycelium > Unclassified ...
ATTTCTATTTTTTCCTCTGGCACTTTTTCTTCCGGTATTATTTCTATTTTTTCCTCTGGCACTTTTTCTTCCGGTATTATTTCTATTTTTTCCTCTGGCACTTTTTCTTCCGGTATTATTTCTTCTGGTACTCTTTTTTCCAATATTTCTTCTTCTATTTCTTTTTTTATTTCTACTTCTTCTTTTGGTTTTTCTTCTACAATTGGTTCTTTTCTTTCATCGACATAAGTTGGCACAGGTTCCTTTCTTGGAATCAATTGATAATCCGACGAATCTCTAACTCGATTAAAAACGAGATAATAAATCAATATTATATAGTTTTAATAATATATTTTAACTCGTAAGATGTAAATATTTTTTTAAATTGTAATTAAATTGACGTTTAATTCTTCTAAAGAATAATTAAATTAGAAAAGCAATAAATTATTTTTTAATATTTATAAATATAACTATAAAAAACATAAACAAATATTTTTTTAAAGACGCGATACACTGCTTGTAATATGTTACATAATACTTTTATTCTCATATTTTCTAAAAAAATCTTCTTGCAACATTTATTATTAGAACTTACCGCTCCTCGCTAATATCCGACAAATCGCCGTACTCGATAGGCGATTGGCAAATCGTGCAGAGATTCTGCAAGTCTGCGAAACATTGGATGCAGAATAAACCGAGGCAGCCTGGCGTAACACATTTAATGTGCGGTTCCTGATCGGAACGTTCCACGGAACCGCACAGGAGACACACGTTCTGCTTTTGAGGGAACAATTTGTTCAGGAAAGGGCAAATAGCCAGACATCGTTCTTTGAACGTGACTCTCTCGATTCCCTCAGTCATGCCGAACTTGCGGCGCAACTGGCGTCGTGCAAATTTCAGAAAGTTTCCTCTCGATCTGTGCACGAATTGAACTCATTAAACGCAGTTTGCAGTTTATATCGATTAAAGTAAGAAAAAAAACTTAATGAAAAATTGCACGATGGAAGAAACATCGTATTATTTTCATATAATTTAATATTCAAGAGAGTTTTTTTTAATATTTTTTATTTTAATCCTATCAGATTTTAATACTCAATTAAAAGTGACGGAGCGTATAACGCATACTTTTAATGTAATAGATCGACATCAACCTTTAATAATATTTTATGCAACGACCAACATAAAACTTTGTTAAAAGTACTTTGATATCAATGTGCCGATCGATTACTTCATTAGCTAATTGAAAATACATTACCTAATTATATGATTATACAACCAAGCAGCTCTTTGCTTTGCTCTTTCCGGATAATATTTGCACATCACGATATGTCGCAATCGTAATCCGTACGGTTCAAATATCGCCATAATCCAGCAGAAGGCGATCAACGTCACAATCTGCGTATACCGATCTAAATCTGGAGGGATGGGATCTGGGAGGCAGGGTATCATATTGATTTCTACATCCTTCGCGTGTGGCGTGAAGGTTTTCACGATGCTTCGATAAAGGTCGGCGAGATAGCCGTCACCAGACACATGGACGCCCACGAAATTGGGTCGTTGGACCTAGATCGATATATGTATATATATATATATATATATATATACGTTCTGCCATTATATTATCTTCCATCGTGATTATTCTACGCCGCGGTATATATCCGACCGCCGATTGTCGATATTCACCGCCGCACTCCACGCAAATCTCGATAACAAAATTGCGGTTGTAAGCTAACAGAACATTCAATTAACTCAGTCAGCGAAATGTACGTCAATTGTAATTTAATTCTTCAGAAATTCCAATTGCTGATCATAAATTTTAAAATAAATTGATCAGCAATAGAATAAATTGATGATGCTTGAACTGGAAATTGTAAGATTTATACAAAAATAAATTATTGGAATTATAGATACTAAGATCCATTTTGATCAAATATGACTTTCTTCGCTTATTTGTATTAAACATTTCTCAATCAATTTTCACTCACTATTATTAAAAGCTATTTTTAAATTAATTTAAAAATAGCTTCTTATCGTTACATTTATCATAAAAGATAATAAATAAATATAAAGGATCTAAAAAAAATTCTTGAAGCATAGGTATATTTTTACTTACTAATCAATATTAGTCTCATTAAAATACCTTCGTTTCGATCCGTCCGTTATATCTAATAGTGTTAAGAATCCAATAAAGACTGTAGTCCGCCATCATATGAATGCAGATTTTAAACGTCGTTAAGCCCAAAAAAACTATAGATTTCGCGAGCTTTATTCTTTCTACTTTGATCAGAATGACGGACGTCAGTGGGATGTATTGATTTCTTTCGCGGCGGTTTAATGGCAAAATGGTTTCCTTATCCTGACGTGTTCTTATTAGATCGATAGTACGCAGATCATCAGTCAAGTAGCGATTATCGAAGCGATCTCTCGTCAGCCATTTATGCCGATAATGCAAAATCCTTTAGAAAATGTTTCAATACAACATTATTTTGGTTGCAAATTATTAAAATGACACCTTAAAATTTACCTTAGCAGCATGTAAAAAATGAAGAAAGAGGTCATGAAACTCATCCAATCAAATACAGCTAAAAATTTATTGGTCTTCGCTTGTATCTCTGTAATTATATCAGTTGATACATCTTCGATGGTTTTAGTTTGATTCGTCTCAAAATGGAAAGAATGCGAAAATTTCACTTTAACGTAGAATATCGCTTTTATGTGGCGAGTGAATCTTTTGATCTCTATGTAAGCAAAAGATATTAAATCAGAAAGAAGTACATAAAAGCTTAGCAATATTATGCTGATGGAAAAATTTTTAAATTCATAAATCGCCGTACTCTCATTTATCGACTTTAATGCAAATTTTATTTTTAATATAAAGAGTTCTCTTACTTTTTCTTTTTATTTAAAAAGTTATAAAATGTTTTATGCTTATGATTAAATATTTCATGAATATTTAAAATTGTAAATAGATTGTATTCCGATAAATTTAAAAATCGTTGACATTTACATGAGTCTGGAAATTTAAAAAAATTTATTCTAGTATAAAGCTTCCTTTATAAAGTTTTTTCTCTTAAAAATCTTTTATACATTTATAACATCAACGTACTTTCCTGTACATCGTTAACTACAGTATCAGCGACATAAGATATGAGTATGCAGATGAAGTCTAGAGGTTTCACTATATAGCACGAAGTACTGACGACGTACGTTATATTGCAAATCCCTCTGAAAAGGGGACCAAGCTTCGCCTTGCAGTCACCTACCGCACCTTCAAAGACTGCCCGACACCTGTCGTACGGCGAACCCAGCTTCTTGTTGCAAATATTCACAATCCTGCCCAGCCATTGGAAAACCGACGTGATCACTCTTACTGAAAGATACATTTTTAAAGTTACGAAGATTGATTATACGCAAAGCCAATGGAAAAATGTTGACTCACGTATACTTAGCACGAGTCGTTTGATAGCTACGAGAGTCCGCTTAATTTTCTTCATGATCACCTTTATCGTCTTTATTACTTTCGATATCGCGTCTCTCAAAGCGTAGAAGGGTTCTTTTATTAAATCAACTACATTCTTCAAGGCTTGCTTTAATTGTTCCTATATGTATATTTTTATAAATTATATTAATAATAACAATTTCAAATAATGATGACAAATCAAAAGACATAATCAATTTTATGAATTCGAGAATGCGTATGCAACGGAAAGATTGCGGAACTGATGGTACATTTAAGCCATTGTCGATCAAACAAAAGATCTAACGATGAATAGAACCAAGAATGTATGGTTTCAAGGATCAGATATTGTGTAAAGATATAAAGACATAAGTGGAATGCATAAGAGAACTCACCTGTGAGAGCTTACCTGTCCACAGGCTAAAGACTCCGAAAGGATACTAATATTATGCAAGACATTCTTTGACGGTCCGGTAAGTGTTAGAATAAAGGCATAGGCTATCAAGGCCTGTCTGCCACGTTTAGAAAAGAACTGCGGTAGCAATAGAAATACGATACACCTGTGCAAATGTTCATATAAAATCATAAAAGAATATAAAAAGAAGATAAAATTATAGGGTATAATAAAAGTAAAAAATTCCAAGGTAGAATTTTGACTAATTATAATTTTAATAATTTAAATATTCCATGGATCATAACTCTTATATTTATATCATTGAAATTCATGAAAGACGAAATTACCTTACACGATAAGAAAACGCCAAACCGAGTGTGAGAATCATTCCGAGGATCGAGCACAATATCGTTGCAGACGAGAGAGTGAAACTTAGTTGAATCACGAAGAACACGAAAAACATATATGTAAGAAATATACCGAACAAGAATCCAAAAATACTCTTCAGAATATAATTTTGGAGCGAACCATCTATCCAAAGAAGTCTCATTTTTTTATAAATCCATATATTCTTTAAAGGGGAAATTATTCGATTCCAGAAATGCTTAAACTTCTTTCTGTACCTATAAAAGTGCGATATTTGCTATAGCTTGATTACAGAAAAAGTAGTACACTAAAATAAAATAAAATATTTATGGCATTAAAAATATCATCAAAATTCTGAGAGAGAGAGAAAGAGAGAGAGAGAGAGAGAGAGAGAGAGAGAGAAGCACTGATGTATTTTTTAAAGATATAATGTAATATATAATGTAATATATAAATAATAAAGTAAAATTTTACGCGTAAAATTAATATCGATCGATAGATTAAACGAGTTAAAAGAAGTTAAATGGCAGGTTCACTTTAATCTCTTTCGTCGGACACGCTGCTTCAAAGTCAGATGCGGCTTGACACCCTCGGAAATCTCAATCGATCTCAATTTCTCATCTTCGTACCTCAATCTAGCTTTCTCTAGACTCCTCGCTTGGAGAACTAATTGAAAAAATGCCATGTCTTAGTCATATACTTTATCTAATCTTCTGTTCTATTACTGAACATTTACGCGTAAACGTAATTATAAATTATATAACTATCTTAATAAATATCTATGTTAAATATGTCACTAAATGTCAGGTTCCAGCATAAACTGAAGTTTCTAGCAACTTGCATACGTTCATATTCTGATTCTTCGTTGTTTATGTTTTATCCATGAATAAGCTATTTTTTATGTTCATTTTTACTGTTATTTATTTAAAATTTATTTTACTTTTTGAATGCAATTTAATTTTTTTTTTTCAATGACTCCTATTTTATATATTTACTATTATAATTATTAATAATTATTAAACTGATATCTTTTTAATTTTATTTTGCCTTAAAATGAAAAATTGGATCAATTCTCTCAAGTTTTTATTTCAGTTTTGTGAAAGAATAGACGTTTTATGTACGAATAAGATTTTGTCTAAAGGTAAATACAGTCATGCAGATATTCTGTAACATAGACTGATATATTGGAGCTCCAAGTTCCATTACCAGCAAATGATCACAGAGATAGGCGTCGGCAAATGAACAAGCAATGATAAAAGTGTTGGTGGATAAAAGCCAGTACTAGTTTATCAAGAATTTTAATCCGAGCAATGATACGTAATGCAGTTTCCGTTTGATTACAAATATTATTATTTTTTATCGTGCATATGTATGTACACATTAAAATTGTTAACTATTGCAGAACCTTTAAAAATATTAAAGCAGCCAAATTCAAATTGCTTGAATTACAATTGTAAAATAAAAACTAAAGTAAATTTATGCTCCTTATTACACTTATCATAGAGTCTGCTGCTTTTTAAAGTCTTATCGGGAATATCACAAACATTTGAAAGAATTTAATATTTTTCCCAATACATTTGCGATATATTTAGATATTTTAATTTTTTAAAATTATCTTGAACTTTCTGGATGATGTTTCTTTCTGGACCAAGATTAATGGCTATCCATTGAGTTGCGCTCTTCTTATTTATCTGGAACGTTCTCCAAGAGTCCGCTCTACATCGAACGTCGCCAGTGTTGGTCTTCGATTCTTCAAGGAGGACCACACGATATCACCAACGAGCGTCAGAGCGAGACATCAATGATACCGCGATGCGGGCTGGCGAAGGTGGGCGTCGAGGTCGTCGGAGAGGGGCGCGCAATCTAAACCCGATAACGAGCCAGCTGGCAGCGGCAGTGCCGTCGTTTACGTGGAGGTACGACCTTCGCGAGAGGTTGCTCTCGCTAGTGGTGCCGGATCGCTCTTTCAAAAGGTCGCAGCCTGTATTGGGAAATAAATCGCGGCGCGAACTGGTACCATTCGCGGAGAATACAGAAGTGCCCGTTTATCTCGAGGAACACGTTAAAGAGTGGTGAAACGACAGGGACCAAGAAAGAAAAAAAAAAGGAAAAACAAACATGCCGTGAATTTTGTCAGGTGACATCCCGACGAAGTCGACGGTGTTCATAGCGCGTGCGGCTTTCGATCGCATGCGTCCAACGCTGTAGACACTTGGTCGTCGTCGTCATCGTCGTCGTCGTTTTTGCCGCGCGTGTGCATGTGAGCGGTGTGTAGTGGTACGCGCGTGTGATCGTGTTGTACCTGACCTGTGGTATACCTCCTGACCCAGCTTCTACCTGATCCAGGTGCCCGACATCTGGATCGCGATGACTACGAGGGAGCTCTATGTTAAGGTATTGCGGGATTAGTTCGGGGATATTTGATATCAGGTGTGCATCCCTGTGGAAGATGGCAGGTCTCCTCTGACGTAAATAAAATTGCGCAGATTCTCTCGCGTGCCGACGTCTCAGTCCTTCGGGGGGGATTAATGCTGCGCTTCAAGGGGATGTTTCAGCATGATGCGCGAAGCGACGTGATCAGAGATTTTCGTCAGATAGTTCTCCATAACTAGAGGCGCGAATGATGGAAGATGATTAGGGATGTTGCTCCATTTTCTTGATTCTGAAGTTGCGGAGAAATTTTGAAGATAAATATGAATAAAAAGATGTTTTTATTCATATTTATCTTCAAAATTTATCTTCGAGTGCGTTAAAAGAGAGGGTTGAATTCAATAAACAACATTTATAGTAATAACTTATAAATCCTTTGAAACTTAATTATTGTTTAAAATTACACACTGTCATTATTACACACCGTTCACATATATGTAAAAATATTGGATTAAAAATTTAAGGATAACGAAAGAAAGAATATGTGAGTTAGAGTTAGTTTTGTGTCAATATGTAATTACTTTAACTTAAGGTTATGTAATATAATAGCCAACATTTTGATCTTTTAACAACCTGTTATTTTCAATGGTAAAAAAATTAAAATGACACTGTTAATTTCACCAGAATTAAAAAAAAATTTTAAATGCATAGTATATTTATTGCTTTTAAATTCTGATGAAATTAACGGCGTTTTAATATATTAGCATTGTAGATAACCCATTATTGAAAGGTCAGAACGTTTGTTTTTACACTATGTAACATTAGCTACGTTTACACCGTGCCCTAGTTCGCGATCTATGCAATAGGTGTCCTTATTTATCCTGTAGGTTAAACAAAGATATCCTACCTATCATATAGGTAGTAAACGTTAGTTATTGATATTAAGTTAATATATTAATAGTATAATAACAAAACAAAAAAATCTAGCTCGACTTACTGTCTTCTTTTTCATTATTTTTGAATGCTTATTCATAGAAGAGAACCTGTATATATTTTTTAAATTAAATTTTATCTAAATTGTTACAGTCGTATATAATATCTCGAAGTCTCGCTTGACGTGATTTATCTTTATATCAACCAGGAAATTTCATAGAGTTGAAAATGTCTCGTTATACAATCAGAAACTGCGGGAACGATGTCTGCCATTGCGAGTTTATGGTTGCGCGTGCGAAACTGTGATCTGACTCCGTTTCTACGCCTTTTGTTAAACATTAACAACACTTTGGCATTTGGAATAAACATATCTTTCTCGCAGTGTCTCGCAATGTATAACTCGCAATCCAGGAAAGACCGTAATAATTATTTTTTATAAATATCTAGAGAAGCTATACGTAAGTCCCAGTCTTTCAAGATGCCAGTCAGATCCTTTATTACGCAACTATAAAATCAAATAAGAATTATATAATTATTATTATGTCTATGTTGCTACATTCCCATAAATATATACATATATCGTGAATATGGGTCATTCATTTACATAATATGCATGTCACAGTTTCTATGATACGAGAGACTTAAACTGAAGAGAAAATACTATTTCTCACTGTTATTCTTTTTACTCTCATTTGAATAACAGACATCTCCATTGTATTTAATTATGCAGACTATTATTCTTGTTCCCAAGGGACGTTTTTTTTCTTTCTCTTTCCAATATCTTGATAAGAAGCACAATCGTGTCTCTGAAACGTTTATTTGAAGGTAATCTTGATGACTTAGCTGTTTTCAGAGATTTTATTCGATACAAAGTAAACAAATTCTTAAATCTCGTTGAACGTAAACTCAGGCCTTTAAACTCAGGCTTTGTATAATGTCGTGTACGAGAATCAATAACACTAACTTGACATTCTATCTAAAGCATTCTCTTTGTCAAGATTGACGAGTTCTGTATGTCCGATTGTATATTTACTTCTTCATGCACTTAATACCTTTTCCCAAAACTGATACTAACAATAATTTAAGTCTGTTGCAACTTTTAAAACCGTAATGATCTATTTATAATTAATATATTGTTGCTTTTTAAATCCATGTCTTTTATTTTTCATTTCTTTAAAACAAAGATATAATTGATAAGAATTCTCAGTTTGCTACATTTTTATTGATATGTATTGACTGATTGAGCTGCAGAACGCTGACTTGAGCAATAAAAAGTTGTTAAATATTTTACTGTTTGTGCATGCCTTAATAAATACGGAAAAATGAAATGTTTCTCAGGCCATCGAGATTTCTTTCCGAAAGTAAAATCAATAACTGCTAGCGAGAGAACCTCCATTACAAGAGACCTAAATTCTGATCTAAATCAGGTGGCACAATTATAAAAATAACAGCTTGTATTTAATTTATCGCACGATAATATTTCGTTAATAACATTGAATATTTCGTTAACAATGATTGCGATTATATGAAATGCTTTTGAAAAAGAGACTTGCAATATAAAATTAATATAATTATTTCGAGAGATTTAGAATCAGCTAATAAATTATTACTATGTGAAAAATATAAATTAACAATGAATTAAAGGAATTATGTGAAACAATCAATTCTTTTCGAAAGATATTATTGCACCACTTTTTGTAATTCAGCTGTCATTAACAGATCGCTAAACAGCCGCATTTCCTACAATGTCTTATATAATGTATTATGTTAAACAAAGCTGAAATCTCGGAATGTCCCTAACATGTGACGACCATGTGATAATTATAATTGTATCTTTCAAAATAATTAATTGTTCTTTGATGATTCTTTAATTATTTGCTAAACAGCGAGGACGGATATTTATACGTATAATTAGTAATGACGGAATAAAAGACAGTCGCAAATTTAAAATTATACGTTTAGAAGTTTATTACAGTGACTGGCTTTCTTTCTTCATGGCTTCTCATTTGTTCCTTTTTCTTTGAATCAGCTATTCACTCTCTAATGATCAAGTCCTGATTGTCTCTCTCGAACAATTAAATTTCTAAATATTATCGAAAAAAGAGAAATATTTTTATCGATCGCGCGTTTGAAGGATCGTATCCTACAATAAAGGTGAAGGTCTCGTTAATTCGATCTCGTATTTGTCTCGTGTATGTCTTGCCTGAAGTCAAAATAAAAATCTAAGTCCTAGTGTGAATGTCCATGTATGTGTATATGTGTTTCGCAGTGAAGACTGGTTTCGTGAATGTAAATTATACATAAACGAGGCTATCAATGCGGATTAACTGTGACAATACAATCGCTATAGTACTTTTCAACAATAGTTAATCATCGTCATCCGATTCGTTCCGGAAGGAAATCGTCGTGTCAGCGACAAGTAATATAAGCACATTATGAAAAAAAAAAAAACGAATTTTGTCAGATTTAAGGCAATTGCAACTTGAAAATTTAATTATATGAAAACAACATATGTCTAACGTACAGTTTATTTTTTCTCACGATGAGTAGTAAATTCACGTGTGAATTGAAATGAGAAAAAGTAATATGATGCATAGTAAATGCGTCTTGGGATTTAACGCGCTGTCGAGTAATGAAAACCGAGATTAGAAAGTGCTATTTCCTTTGGTTTATGCTTTGGTTTATTCCCTTTAAGACTATGACGCTTCTCCCCGACATTGGTGGTTGATTTATCGGAATGGCCAGGTAAGCGGCGGGGTTGCCCGAGGTCGGGCATCACGCTTTTTGTTATAACAGGTTTTCGTTTCTTCGGATGTGGGGGAAAAACCTCGGAAATAACTGGCAACGTGGATACTGTTCCTTAGGTATATTTTTTTTCATCGATCATGCCAATTCCATCATAGCTACGATTATGTGGGTCTTCAAAGAATGCTGAAATATCGAGTATCGAGCACGCATAAAAGAGAAAAATACGGTTCGTGTTTCATTGTTCTACGACGAAGGAATTTTAAATTTTTCTCTTTATAGCACTCTCTTTATCACAAAATATTTTGCAATTTGAGAAAAATGCATACTCTCTTTTTCTATTTTCGGAAAATGAAAAAATACGCCATAGAAAGAGAGTAAAAAAGTGCATTTTTCTCAATTTGAAAAATATTTGGTCATATTATAAAGAGAAAGATTAAAAATTCCTTTGTCATAAAACAATGAAACATGAAGGTTTGGTCAAATAAATCCTTTTTTTTTATTATTCTTCAACATAATTAAGCAAGATTTAATAATTTGGATAAAGTCAATTATTACAGACAAAATTTTCAGAACGAGAAATCTTGTAAATAGAAACTTGGGTTTCTAAAATTTTTGAATATGACGACAGCAGGATAATTTTCTCGGGATTGTTCCGGTGTGGATCTTCCTTAAATGATCGTCGTCAGATGAAATGTTCCTCATGATCTCGCGTGAGGAATCTACCGGTCTTTGCGATGACGGAGGGCAAAGAGTGTAGCGAGATCGCCTCGTGTCGAGACGTTTTGCTTTTCTGCAGCAAGAGAAAGGGATCTGCTTGGCTATAAGCATAGCTCGCCGATCGTGTTTCTCGAACTGATCACCCGGTTGGCTATTCCCAACAATTCTAGCTCACCTTTTAACATGAAAGCGCATTCGTGACTTCGGATAAATCGAAATTGAAATTTAAGAAATTACAATATAATGGTCCATCAAACTCTCATTGAGATAGAGCCATGTGTGATTCATTAAATATTTGTGTCATCGCCTGTTTAAGAGCGTGGAGTTTACATTTTCACATATTGTGCGTTGTAAGAAATCCTTTCTCTTAACGGAGAGACCATTCTCCTTATATTGATTACACTGTGTCGCAGACGGAAAGGACTTTCGTGTCTCAAGATCACTGCGCACAAGCTCTCTAATCTATTATCGATTGCATATGCGCCGTTTCCACCATCGATCATAGAGATTAACACATTTCATTGCGTCGTCCGGATAAGAGAAACTTCTGCCGGCAGTTGAGCGCGCTTCATCAGAGAAGCGCTTCTTTATCTCGCGAAGAAATGTTTCCTGTGTTAAATAAGCGTTACATCGCCGGTCCTTTATGACCCCTTCTCTTTATCCGCGAGACATGAAGTCCTCGCGGCGATATCCCACGAAAGCATTCTGCTGTTACTGACGCGCGCATAACACCCGCGCCCGAAGCGGAAAGTCGCGTTCTCACGGTCGCAATCTTTCTTTCATGGAGACTCGATGACTAAATTTGCCTTTGTTTATCGGGACCGATTAATCGCCCCTCAGTAAGGCATGAATCCGGAGCATTAATCCAAGAAGATACTTTCACGTGTCATGCTTCATTATACATTTTATTTTATGCCGAAGGGCATTGTCATTATGTCGAGTTAAATAAAAAATTAAGCGTAGTAAAATGTAATGATGCTATTTCTTACAGCGCTTGACATTGATTATGTAAAATTAATGTGCAATTTTTTTATGACGCACACCACAGTTTGAGTGTATTTTAAGTCTACTTATAAACGTAATTTATCACGTAATTTTGCGTGTGTAGGAAAGAAAGAAGTATATGTGTGTGTGTGTATGTGTGTGTGTGTATGTGTGTGTGTGTGTGTGTGTGTGTGTGTGTGTGTGTGTGTGTGTGTGTGTGTGTGTGTGTGTGTGTGTGTATATTTTAACAGCTTGA
>Ga0157364_1006261_pt1 | contig 12203 bp, 9 predicted proteins | sample AttsexASBM2_FD_111476 | JGI IMG/M metagenome (GOLD analysis project Ga0157364, IMG submission 111476) | Fungus gardens microbial communities from leaf cutter ant in Ribeirão Preto, State of São Paulo, Brazil - Atta sexdens ASBM2 | ecosystem: Host-associated > Fungi > Mycelium > Unclassified ...
GTGTGTGTGCGTGCGTGCGTGCGTGCGTGCGTGCGTGCGTGCGTGCGTGCGTGCGTGCGTGCGTGCGTGCGTGCGTGCGTGCGTGCGTGCATGCGTACGTGTGCGTGTGCGCGTGTGTATGCAGATTAATATAATAGGAATTTGAAGCAATAAAGAGAGAAAGAAGGAGAAAAAGAAAGAGGAGGAAGAGATTTTCACGTATTATTATTTAACGAGAGGCTTTTTATGATTAACAGTTCTACGCGATTAACAGGAGTGTCGTGTGTATCATTATATTGTGTGATAGTGATATGAACGATTGGCTCCTTGCTCTGCGAAACAAAATTGCATCGCGTGTGTGATGTGTACAGTGTATGTGTTTGTTTTTGTGCGCGCGTGTGTGCATGTGTGCAGATTAAACTAGGAATTTGAAGCAACGACGAAGAGAGAAAGAAAGAGAGAAAGAGAGAGGAGGAGGAGGCCCGGGACGGCATCAGACAACGGTGGAGCAACCGTGGGTGAGTGTCTAATTGAGGATTAGATCGTTGTAATTTCGCTGAGCTCGTATTCAAATATCGTAAGAACTCAATACTGATTCTTATTTTCGGAGAAATAAATCGCAACGTACGATATAAGGTATCTTAATTCTCACATGTCTGTAGCGTTAAAAATTATGAACTCAATGAAATTATAATAGCATGAGATTTAGTTACAATTTATGTATTTACACGAAAACAATTTATGTATTATTTTTTATTTTATTTTATTTTATTTTAGATATTAGATATTAGAATATTTGCTAGAATATATTTTAATATTTTTAAATAATATTTAATGTATTTAATATTTAAATATTTGAAATTGTGAAAGACAAAATTATTAAATAATATATATAAATAGTGTTATTTAAATAAACAAGTAAATTGAACGATTAGGTTTACTTACCTATATAATTAATTTTGTAAAAATTAATATCTAAATAACTTTTTGAAATTAATATAATTCTTTTTATTATTTTATTTCAAAGGAGTAAATAAAAGTTTAACATCTATATAATATCTATATAGTATCTATTTTATACATAGTCTATCTATATAGTATCTATTTTTTGAGACATATTTTTGGGGATTGAATTTTAATATTTGAATATATTTATATTTTGCAGATTAATATTTCAACTCCACTGTGCTGCGCATCAGACTTGTGAGTCGTAAATTATTTTAATTTTGAAGTAATGGATTTGTGAAAAAAAATTATATCGGATACATGTGATAATCTTTTTTTGTTGATTATCATCATTAATAAAATGAAGATTAAAATTTTTTTTAAATATTAAATATACTCTATGGTAATAGATTTTATATTATTTATTCTAATGAGATAATTAATATTTGAATATCTATTTATATTTCTATAATTATAATTTATCGAAAGATTAAATGTTTATATTGAGAATATCATAGAAAAATAATTATATCTCACAAATTCATTGCTTTGGAATGAATGAACTATATACTGTAGATTAGTGTCATTATTTAATATGAAAATATTTATAATCATCACTTATTTTTTTTGTGTTTTGTGCATACTCTCGCACATTCCAATAAAACTCACAAGTAAATATCATAATCAACTCAATAAATGTCATAAAATCTTCTAAATATATATTGTGTTATAACTAATTCATTATTATCTGACTTAATCATTTATTAACATATTTTAAAGCAACAAATCTTCTTGTGTAACAAACTGTTACAAAATTATATATCAATATAATACATATAATAATTTAAAAATAATCAAATTACAATAGAGACATGTCTAACAAATAATAAATAAATATGTAAAACCGTATAAGCAATAATTTATTTTTTTTATGAGCGAATTGCTATGTGCGATCATATGTATGTATAGTGCTTAATATTTTCCACAGAGTAACTGATATGTTTAAGTTAATTAAAATATGTTAGTATACTATATGCATTACAGTAATTGATAATATCTACTAAATAAATTGCTAATATTTATGTACATGACATGATTAATAATATTCACATATCTAATAGTAATATTTATATCTATGTATATAGTCTAGTAATTAGCAATGATATATTCTCTATTTGCCGTAATCATCTTCAATTGTTTCTTAAATTAATTCTTTACAACATAGTCTAATCATTTAGATTTATTATAATTTGAGAATTTATATTATTTAATATAACATGAGAATATAAAAAGAGAACACGTAAGGTCCAATAAATATTTTATTAGAATAGAATCATTTTTTATGGATTATTAATTTAAAAAATAAAATCAGTTACGTGTCAAATATAATGTGATATTAATATGAAATATCACCTTCTTTTTAGTATATTATTTTTAAAATAATGCTATTTTGGCAAAATAATATCAGGATATTTGTTTCGATATAAAAATTTATAATAACATGTGTGTATAGAGAATATAGAACAATTTGTTCATTTTTATAACATTCATAATAAATTGATTGCACAAGAGAGGAAAAGAAATCTATTATTTGTATGTGTTGGGTCTTATGTTATCTCTTGCATAACTGTACTGAATCAACTGTATCTTACACTTTATATTTTGATTGATTAAAATAATAGATCAATAGATTGATTGATAGATATATCCAATACCAATATACCAATTTATAATACAAGTTATATTTGTTGTGCAAAATTTTGCACTATTATTCAATCTTATTATCCAATCTTGATATTCAGAGACTCAATATTTCTATCATCTATCAATATTAACTCGTTTCTTTTAATTGTTCTATTTGTTAGGACAGCATATTTTTAATTTTTTTCTCCATATGTACTCTAAAAATAAAATGTTAATTTTAATTTAAAAACATCTAATAGATATTTCTTTCTGAGATATATAAAAATGTTAAAATTAACACAAAAATATTAATTTTAACATGTTTCAGAAAATTCACTATATGTCTTTAAGTTAAAATTAATATTTTATTTTTTACAGTGTATATCTTTCTTTTTTTTTCATTGTATACATTTTTTTTCAATATGTGTACAAAAAATTGAAGTTGCTCCATATAGAGCATTCATATGAAAAAAAAAAATTAAGAAGATGCTGTCTTATAAATAAGATAGTGAAAGAAATAAATTAGCGGTAATTTAGTTATTTTTGATAATTGTTCTTGAAGAGGGATTCTCCATTTTACTTGTTTTTGAGAATTATTTTGATGCTCCAGTCTTGCGAAATCACTTATTTTCAGAAATGTTGATGCAGAAGGAATGATAACGAATCTTCCTCTTAGATAAAACGAATAATAGAGCAAGGAGAGTTCCATTGTTTCATACAAGTAATAAATTATTTCATACAAGAATACTGCAATTAATCATAAAAGATAAAATAAGAAATATTTAAATGTTTAGAAATGAATATTTGGACATTTAAAAATAAATAAAATAAACGATATCTCATGATATTAAACTTATATGAAAATATTGGGTTTCTCATAATTCTTGTATTCTCTGTTCTTTACTATGCAACAAATTGATACAAAAATTATGTGTATAATTAATTGACATAAAGTTTTCCTTAATGACAATATGTTTGTTTTCGATTTTCAATAGAATTTGAAGATGAATTTATTAATAGAGCGCATACTATTTTTATTAATACTATTAAGAATAACAGCTAATATATATTACAACCTATAATATATATTACAACCTATTTATATTTTATTAAATCTATATATGTATATGTGTAATAGGGAGTATAGGATATTCAAAAATGATTGTATTTATCATAAGAATACATCTCTTTATTGTAGGTTTTCTATTATCATTCTCTTTCTGGTAGAAATCTCAGCTTGTTTTTATAACAAATTCTTTAATCATGTATAGATTTGTTAAATTCGTGACAATATCATATACGTGTAATTAATAGTGACAATAATGATGATGATGATAATAATAATAATAATAATAATAAAACTTAATATCAATAATAATGAAATAATCATGTAATAATAATAATTTATTTTTCTATTACGTTATACTTAACTAAATCCTCCTAACGTTTTCTTTTTTTAACTTTTTACAAAAAGTTCCGATTTTAGTTTTTTCGTACGTTCATTAATTTCTACTTACAAATTTAACAAATCGAGTTAATCTCGTTTAAGATTTGGAATTAGATGTTCAATCCGATCTTAATTGATTACGTTTTGATATTTCTTTAGCTCTCTTCACTTTTTCGTTGAGCGTCTCTTGTATACGAGTTAGCGCATCAAGCGTTGCACTATCGAATCCCTGACTAATTCTAATCATTACGATTATACTCAACTATATTAATTAAGGCAGTGAATAACTAAAAAAAAGAGTAGACGAATGTACATTTTCTTTCGAGTTTTAAGAACAGTCAATTAGACCTCTATTAAGGTGGACCTCCTACCACAAATTGAGTTGGGACATATTAAAAAATTTAGTGCTATTTTGTTGCTAATTTATTGAACTAGAGCAAATTTTGTTGCCCTAACCATTTAGCAGTAAAAAAAAATGAGGGGTTAATGGCAAACTGGATCCCCTCATAATAAAAAAATGTATATAGAGTTGTGATATAAAAAAGACAAGTACATTAGATTTTATTTTTGCTCCAAGACAGTGCAAAAAAAAACAAAAAATTACATTACTGATATTAACAAATATCAATAAATAATAAAAACTCCATTATCCCAACTTATTGCGTTGGTGAGGTCCAGCTTAATAGGGGTTAAGAAAACATAGAAATAAAACGATCCCTATGATCGTGAAAATCTTGAAAATTGTAACCCTCCTTTTTTAAATAAGTCATAAAGAACTTTGACTGAAGTAATAGTTAAATATTAACTTCTTGTTTTCTTTTTGACATTTACATTTTTAATATTACAGAATTGCAAATATATTTTAGTAATCAATTTATTATATGCAAAGGTCTCTCGCTGTCCCTCGCGTCAGATGGATGCCGATGATTGCGTGGTTTGTATCGATGAAAAATCGAAATTATTTTCATCATAGAGAGTTATTCCTCGTCACATAATTATGTTCGGTAAAAATAGACTGAAAATTTATATAAAAAACATAACTTCGTAATTCCTTTTTTATGCAGACGCGTATTATAAGACAAAATTCGCTCAACATACACTTCTTCAGAGGGCAATAGCGCGCGGGAGTTTGCGATTACAGAAAAAAGATCCTCATGCCCGTATCACACTAATAATTGGAGATTGACTTTGTGTCCCTTGACTACTCAAAACGAAATTGTTGACAAGTCCTTTTTGATTGGTCAAAACACGAACGCAGACGCAATCTCCAATTGCTAGTGTAATATCGGCATCATGCTCTTCTCTCAGGTTTCTCTTTGGGTATTAATCATGAAACTTTATCTCTAGGATGGATAGTGAAAAATGAAAATTTTAATCATTGAAGTTAATGGAGAAATTGTTCACTTTTCAGGAAAAGTTTAATTGATACCCTGGTGCCAGAATGTTCGTCAAAAACTGTGAAGCTTACAGAGCATCTCTATAAAGCTGCAACTTACAGCCACTGTAGCGTGAGATAAAGTGAGATAGCATGATTTTTTCCCTTCGCACAATTTCGATGAAAAATGACGGCCACTTCAGATGGCCAGACTTTGATTAGAGGGTCTCTATTCAATCCGTAGTCTAAAAGTGCATTCACAATCTGTTTTTTATAATTAATTCACAACTGCATTCGCAACTTCTGCGCTTTTTAGCTTTTAAAGTTTTAGATCTAATAGATCTTGATGCTTTAAATTTATCTGTATTTATACAATACAGTTCTGTGTGTTCGTTTATAAAAAGCCTAAACTTTCTTTTTACATAATACTTTTTACATAAGCATTTCCTACATTTTTTAATAAAATAGCAATCGCAACTCGAAAATCTGCAGAATTACTCGTGCTGTAACTTTTATTTTTTGACAGCTGGTGAGAAATTATACTGTTTAATTGACTCGTTTGAGTTGTTAGAAGCTACAATGGAATACTTAAATGCGTTATTAATGCATACATAAAGAATATACTTTGTAATTCTTTATGTAGGTTCTCATCTTTTAGAATAAATTATAATTTTCGTTGCAATCGTACTCTATTATTCTTTTTTTGACTTGCACCAATCTCTACACTTTTCATGAAAATTAAATAGATGATTTGATACACGAAGTGATAAAAAAATGAGCGAGAATTACTCGGCAACGGAACATTCTAGTGCGGTTTGCAGCACTACAATTATTCTAATCTTCCGAGTAATTGGCTTAATTTCTTATAGAATTATTGCTATTTGAATACAACGTGTTTTAGTGCTCGTAATAATTTCGCCTCGAAATGAATTTTTGCAATTTTTGCCTCAAGGTCAAACAACTAATCGTCAGTACTGATGGCGTTTTGAAAAGGCATTGTGCGAAAAAAATGCAAAAATTTGCAAAAAAAGACCACAATTGTGGCGAGACAACTCATGGTTCCTTCACCATAACAATGCGCCTATCCACTCAGCCTTGTCAATTCGCAAGATTTTTATGCCAAAAATCAGCTGACTATCCTCTCTAGACTCCCTTGCTCCCTGCGTCTTTTTCTTGTTCTTAATATTAAAATCAGTTCCCAAAATACAAATTCAATTCGAGGCGGAAATGGCCACAAATATTAAAACACGTTGCACTCAAATAGCAATAACTCTGAAACTAGACGAGATGTAAACAATTTTTAAAAAGCCAGTTACTTGGAAGATTATAACAATTGTAGTGCTACAAACCACACGTCGCTAGGATGCTCCGTTGCTAAGTAATTCAAAGTTCGCTTATTTTTTATCATCTCACAGCTGCTGATAATTCTTCAGAATTTTGTTTTGTTTGCATTTGAATTTTGTTTGTAAGTAAAACATTTATTTATGTGCACAATTTCCATGAGAAAGCGGAACGATATAATGACAAATACACTTTTGTATTCATTTAAAAAAATTGTATTCACTTAATTTATTACAACTTTTATTAATATGCTTATCTTTTTAGCTTATATATTAAATATAAGCATTTTAATCAATAAATACCATTAAAAATTAATAATTTCTAATTCCCCGTTCCGCTTTTCCGCTCAAATTGTACTCAAATTGTAATATTAGGAGATCAAAGCAGACGGAATAGAACACGCGGAAATCTAGAAAAGTTTAATTAATTTTGTCTTCCGCGTTTCCGTATTTCTGCGCTTCATGTCAATTGGCATCTAGTCAATATTATACGCGATTGTCTTTTGTCGTACGACAAATTTTTCAAGCGTGTTGATTGGCTGTAAGATAGCGAGTAATACTTTTATATGCATTAAATTTCTACAACAAATAAATCAGTTTTAAATTAAATAATACATAATTAAGCATTCATACACATTTTTTTCTTTATAAGTAAATTACTTAATTACAATTAAAAACACTTATTTATATACTTGATGACTTTATTTGCTCAAATAAAGTATACAAATGCATAAATTTGAAATAGCCGCGTTTCACATCAATATGGAGGCGAATTTATTAGGCGAGTATTTTATAAATCTAGTGAATCTCTTTACTGAGTGAAAACTTAAACACAATAGGTACAGACAACAGGGAATAACGAGCCGTCCAATCAGAGCTCTGAAGTGCAAGTTCGATATTATATCCCAGAGCTCTGATTGGATAGCTCGTTATTTCCTGTTGCCTGTGTCTATTGTGTTTAAAGCTGGAAACACAATAAAAAGCACAGGCAATAGGAACAGGGAATAAGAGATTTCAATTTATCAGAAACCATGAATAATAGAATGGATGCTTTCTGATAGGTTGAAATCTTTTATTCCCTTTTATTCCTATTGCCTGTGCTTTTCATTGTGTTTCCAGCTTAAGTCTTGAGAAATCCGAACGCACCCTACAGGAGAGGATCCTAGAGAGGATCCTAGATATATCTTGAGATTTTATGTTGATGACCGTGATGTCCATGATTGTCGTTTCTTGTTACTGTTCTGCGAATTGATGCAAATAGACAATAGTGGCAAATGATTATGTAGTAAGTGTAGGGAATACAAATAAACGATAAAAAACCATAGATAATTTATTCAGATGAAATAAGAGTCGTCATTTCTAAGAATTTTCATCAAACAGGTAATTTTTTATATCTAACATTTACAATATGGAAATATTTTCTTTTATTATATATATTTACTATCTACTATATTGCCATTGTAGTAGCTTTGATCTTTTGGATGCTACAAGGGAGAATATGTAAAGTACAAAAATAACGTTCAATCATATTCACTCTTTATTCTTCGTTGCCGTATGCCAAATTGATATAATAAACAAGATGAATTTTGGAGTGGATTGGGATGTTGAACATCGACGTATTTTGCTGGATGGAAGTGCAGTATTAGAACGTTCGGCACAATCAGTCGCAAGATCGCAAGTTGTCGCAGCAGAGAATGAGCAAATTGGTACAGAAGTGATCTCTGAATTAGGTGAACAAAGAGATCGTCTCTTGCGCGCAAAAAGGAGATTGTCACAGACAGATGAGGAATTGGATAAAACGAAAAAAATTCTGAATGTTATGCGACTAAAGGTTTTGACAAACAAAATTGTATTAATCTTGATTATTTTACTGGAATTAATTATTCTTGGTATAATTGTATACTTAAGATTTTTTCACAAATGAGTTGTCTATTATTAAGCTTGATAAAACCAAGAGGAAATAATATTGTACATAATATAGAATATAATATATATTAACAATTGATAGTTATGGTTAGGCAATTTTTGTAAAATTTAATGAAATAAATATATAAACTTTCAAATAAGTTTTTCTAAAAAATTTTTTTTATTAAAATTATTTTGATTATTCTTTTAATTCTTTCTTATGTTATTGAATTACCTCAGGATACATTGTAATTAGGTCTCTCTCTCTCTCTCTCTCTCTCTCTCTCTCTCTCTCTCTGTGTTTTATTCCTGCACTCTCTGAACTAGTGCTTACTGTGTAATTAATCAAAGTGAAACAAACATATATTCATTCCACTTTAACATATTATCCTTTGCGTTAGTTCAGCAAGTGCAGGAATAAAAAACAAATCTATTGTGAATCTACATAAAATTTTACTTTAATTCTATCAATCGGTAGTGAGTAGAGCAATCATGTGAAATCAGAATCTGATTCTGACCATGAGAGCAACATTAAAATTGTTGCTCACTTCATGTACATTTCATAATACATTCAATTATTTTTTCATTAATTTTGTCATAAATGAACAATAAGAAATCCTTGAAATGGTTATTTTGCATGACGATGAATATTATCGAAGTAGAATACCCGAGCCTGATTTAGGAGCATTTCAAAATTTTTTGCGATTTATTTGGAGTCCAGATACAAGACAGTTGCTTGGTAGAACTGGAAAAGAATGGGGTAATTATTAAGGGATATATTTTTTCAATTGCTAATCGTTGTGGAATTATATGATTCTCTACTTGAATAGTCTTAGTGGGATTCTTTTACTTGTGTTTCTTTACCGTATTGGGTTCCTTGTTTGCATTCCAAATGTGGATCAGTATCAACTATGTTTCGAAATTAGAAAGACCATTTTTTCTTTATAACGGTTTGATGCCTAAATCTTATTTTGGTGGCAATTTTCCGCTTTTTCGTCAATTACATTTTGATAATCCAGGTAAAATTTTCTTAAAAACTAATAAAACACACAATATGCTACTTCAATTGATTCTATAAAATAGCCTATTTTTTAAACTAGAATGGATTGAAATTTAGGTTTTTAGAAATATGCATTTGTAAATATTAAAATAACTTTTTTCAAATCCGAATGCATTTTTATTCATTTATAGGAATTGCATGAAGTACATTTCTATATTTTCCAATCTAAAAATAATATCAGTTTTTCTGTGCATTGTGAATATTGCTTATTAATTTAAAATTCTAAATAGAAAATGCAGTTTTTCTATTTAATTGATATATTTCAATGAACTTAAAATATATATAAAAGATTCAATCCATTTTAATTAATTTTCAATTATTGAGAGGATATCCTTGATATTGTAATATTTTGTTTAAGGAATTGCTTTCAAACCGAATATTTTGTTACCCACGAAATCTCCTATTATTTGGGTAGATAATTTTAATACGAACGCTCGATCAAAAAGATATGTGCAAGCCTTGAGTGACTTTTTACAAGGTATGGACATCGGATGAAAACAAATAATGCGAGCATTAATAATTAGAATCTTTAATTAATAATCTAGTATCCGGAAAGAGATTGAAATAAATAGATATAATTTCGCATGTTTATTGCCGGATCCAAATTCTCGATTTTTTCGTGTCCTTTTCCCTTGATAAGGGACTTGAAATTATGGAATTTCTATTTTTTTTCAATCGAAAAAAAGTTTCATGAACAGAAATAAACTGCGCAATCCATTTTCATTCATGATACAGGATTGAAATGATATAATTGCTATTCAATCCAAAACAAGTTTGAGAATCTTAAATCCAGTTTTGTTTATAATACAGAATTACATGTTTTATTTTTTAATCGAAAAAAAATTTCTTGGGTCATGAAATTATAATTTGTGACACAGAAGTGAAACAATAATGTATTATTTTTATTTCAATAATGTACAAAGCTATAATAATTTTATACAAAATACTACAATACAGAAAGCTAAAAGCTCAAACCAAGTCTGGATGTTTTTTCTAATAAGAAATAAAATCAGTATTATGATTTTTTTAAACGTTTTTATTCTTTAATATGGTTCTCTTCAGTGATACATATTTATTTCAAATGTCAGATATCAAATAAATTTGAATCTACATTATTATCAGTTATCTTGAGGAATATATCAATTGTCCATTTAATATGATGTGTCTATATAGATATTATATCCCTCAAGCAAACTGATATACTAATGCCTGTATTCATAGTCAGACCTTGATCTTAAGGCTTTCTTAAATATAAGATCTATATACACTATGAATGCGGACAATTATCAAGACAACAATACAAGTAGACTTTCCTTTAGAAATTTAGATTGAACGTTATATCTAAAAAAAAAATGAAGGTCTACTCTATTATTTGACAATATTAATATACTTGAGGAATGTATAGTATTTATAGACACATCCTATTATATGTATTAATAGACAATATTTCTCAAGATGACTGATAACAATGTACATAACTATTAAAATTTATTTGACATAATTATTGATATATACGACAAATAAATATGTATTACTGAAGAGAATCATAAGTCTGTTCTTTATTCCTGCACTGTCTGAATTGATACATACAGTAATAAGTTGAAGTGAAACACATGTAATTTGTTTCATTTCAATTTATTGCACCATGTGCATCAGTTCAGGTATATCAGTGCAGAAATAAAGAATAGACCTCATATTGGAACCACAGGTTGGAACGTTTGAAGAAATCAATACTGAGGGCCTCTTTCATCAATTCTGATTAATGCTAATCGGTGTTTAACACAGTGTGCCTTTTAACGAGCGACACAAATGACAGTGTGACACAATGGATCATTACATCCATGTTGTTTGCCAATATTAAACAAAAATGACATGATTACTGTGTCGCTTGTTGGAAGACACACACAATCATCACGCCAACATGAGAACTAAACACAGAAGAGGAAGAGAAAGGCGACATTTTGATACATTAAACTGCTGTTGACACTTGATCATCGATTAATTTAATCAGAAATTGATAAAAGAGACCCTTTAAGTTATTATATTTCAACTTTTGAGATAAAATTCTTTAAAATGGTTTAAAATTTTTCTTGAAATGTCTATTGCTCGATGTCTATATACCGTTTTAAAAATTAAAAATGACGAACTCAAAATCAGACAGGACAGCTGGAAATAACATGGATGCATTCGAGGAACATCATATATGTAATATTATCCTTTTCTCACATCGTCTACGACGATGAAGATAGAATAACACAAATAGCGTTAATAGCGTTTCCCCGAATGCAGCCCATATGTTAAGGTCAAGGTCATTGAAAATCCCCTTTTCTGAATATTTACTGAGAACAATTTGGCTCCATAATTCAGATTTAAAAAATATGGATTTATTTGATTTCTGTTGTAAATTCTTTAAGTATATTTTTAGATAATATAAAAGATAAATTGAATGGAATAAGTTGAACGGAAAAA
>Ga0157364_1006262_pt1 | contig 12201 bp, 2 predicted proteins | sample AttsexASBM2_FD_111476 | JGI IMG/M metagenome (GOLD analysis project Ga0157364, IMG submission 111476) | Fungus gardens microbial communities from leaf cutter ant in Ribeirão Preto, State of São Paulo, Brazil - Atta sexdens ASBM2 | ecosystem: Host-associated > Fungi > Mycelium > Unclassified ...
AAGATTATTGAAAATAAATTGAGTAATCATTTTTCTTAGCAATGGAATGATATTTTTTATGTAGTATTCATAAAGAGATAACGTTATTTTGTGATAAAGTATAACCGGTAAAATATAAAAAAATAAAATCTATCGTACACTGATAGAAATCGACGTACGTTAAATTCAAAATAAATTCTCGCAATGTGTTGAGATAAATTCTCAGATGCCCAACGTGACACACTGACATATCGACATTCGCGTATTCCTTGCAACAGGGTATTGAGTGTCTCGTACATTAATACTCTCGAAGGTTGTCCGATTGATCGAGAAATTCACCCCGATGCGGGCTAAATAATTATCATTTTCCATTCCAGCACGGCGGTGCAATCGCAATCACCTCGAATTTCATCGATTTTTCGTAGCTCGTCAGGCTCTCATTGTGCGATCATACATATAATTCATCGCCGTGGCGCGCCGTAAATGCGCCCGCCGTATTGCCGTATAATATTACATTTATTACGCGTTTATTTCTCGATATACGACGGCCGGTGTGGCGCCAACCAGCCGCGGCCGCAATGTACATGCCGTGCATATTCGGTGTAGATTTGATGGGATAGGTGCTATGATTCCGCGCATTTTATTTCCTTTCAAGGAATACGTAGACGATCCTCCTCGTGATCCAGTCAGATTAGAACTGCGGATCGAGTATTTATAGCCTTCGTGATTGCATAGGTACGAGACGCGCGAGGAATGCACTTCGGGGATCATCTCACAGAGCTACAATCGCAAGACGGATGCCGGCGAAATATCGTAAGATTCAGTTTATCTTCATGAAACGGTGCAATTTTCATCCTCCTTTTTTCTTTAACGACTCGATTATCGATTTTCAATAGGTCTCGATATTTATATTCACTTTTCTCGATGCTTTATTAACGTTTATTATTCTGTTCCCAATATCTTGTATATTATGTAATTATTAGTCTTCATTACTTCTCCCATTTGATGTTTTTACGACACTAATGAGATTGTTAAACATAATTATTTTACACGGTCTATTTACCCGTATTTATCGCTATTATTTGTTTGTTATTTTACTTTAAATTTTCCATGCTAACGATACAAAATTTCCTTTATCTTGCGGCAGAAATACATGCATGAGTTGTCTGATAAATTACGGGAGCTGGCTTCAATCCAGTATACCTGGCGATATACGTCCCGTCTAAAATTGAGAGATCTTGTTGAGATGCAATGAAGAGTCTTAATTTAATCATTGAACTAACGACGCAGTCAGTCATACTAATCACCAAGTCGCACAGTTGCGACATTATGTACAGACGTCAACTATTGTTTGGATCTAGAATTTCTTATCGGGCAAGATAATTTCAATCTTTCCACTTGACAGCGCTTACATTCTGCGATCACAGACTGCATTTCGCCGGCGAGTGATATCCTGCCGCGATAAACGCGCGATCATTTGCCGAAGATACTGATCGCAGAGGAAGAAACGATCCCACGTCGCGTAATAAAACGACCATAATGATCCGAGCCCAGTGACGGCCACTCGGCGCGCCGAGGCACACAGGATTAATATCTATCTCAGCAAGAAAGTGCGAATGAATGGTGTCGCGTGAAAACGCACGACCTCCGCATCTTTTTACCCGGAAACACCGCGGCGTACTGTAGTTCCCACAACAATTAACCGCGGTTCAAGAACCTTCGTCACGAAGCTACACCCGCTAATGAGCAGAAAGAGCAGCCGGTAACAATGACAGTCCTCGACATTGGAGGTTAAAAGCAAGTTTGTTGGAAAGCTGATTACTGAAAGATATTTAACCCGCTGGAGCTGATGACAAAATCTGTAACACGATTACAAAAACCTAATTAATTTATAGAACTAATTAATTACATTTGTATATTCACTTATTCATTTATATATTAATATTAAGTACCGAGATCAGCTTTGATAAAAAATGACATCCTTCTCTCTTATTTGTATTTAAACATTTTGATTTCACTTAATATTGTGCATTTAACTTATGGTAATTAAAAGATACTAATTAATTTAGAGGAAATTAATTCATATAGAAGAGAATGAGTACCAAGTATATTTTAAGAATAATTCAAATTTGCAGTAACACACACACACACACACACACACACACACACACACACACACACAAAGAGAGAGACAGAGAGAGAGAGAGAGAGAGAGAGAGAGAGAGAATTAAATTGTTTGATAAAAAATAAAATATTAACATAAGAATGAATTGAATTATTTGACACAGAGAAAAGAATGAATAAGTATATTTTAACAAGAATAATACAAATTACAAATGTAATTTGAAGAAAAATAAATTGTGTGTTTGAAATTTTTGACAAAGAAATTTATAATCGAGTGAATCCAAGAGAATCACCGTCAACTTCAAAGAGTTAAAAATTATACAGATTAGAAAGAGAAAGGGAGGGGAAGAGAGAGAGAGAGAGAGAGAGAGAGAGAGAGAGAGAGAGAGAGAGAGCTGATCTCACTCTCTCTCTGTCTAGATTTTATTAATAATAATTATTAATAATAATAACGATATAAAAAGTAAAAATATAATTAGTAATAAAACGATGAACACTCTATTTAATAACGTATTGTGAATATTGCAGTCTATAAAGTGAGCATGTAACAGGTGACAATTAATCCATTCAAGTTACTAAATCACCTAAACAGGTTCTATTCGCTAAATAACTTATTATGTCTTCTTATACGAGTAAATATGAAAAAGTAATAAAAAGGCGAATTCCATTGACATACAAAACGATAAAATATGCTGGAATCCCGATAGTTTTCGTAAACTTAGTCCTAAGTAGTCGTGTCGTAATCTGAGGAAATCTTGAAAATGTTTACTATGTGTTAAGTGGCTCTTAACACACAGCATCATAAAATGTCAAATTAAATCGCGCCGATATTAAAAATTCAACGGAAAAATACAGAAGCTTGTGTTATTTTCATTAAATATATGAACATCCGCTTTTGCGCGAGACGCCACGAGAACAATTTGTTAATAAATTAAGCTCGCGAATTATTATCCGTGACTTTGACACGTGTAATTCTTTTACAATTGCGAATTATGAAGAACATCTGTTATCTGTAGTACCGTTATAATATTCCCGGAGGTGCGGACAGTCTTCGTGTGTACGTATAAAGATGAATCTCTACCGATGCTCGCGGTCGCGCAAAATGTTAATAAATATCTAGCGAGTGTCGAGCATTATCGAAAGCTGCGAAAGTAATGAAATATCTTCTCCTGTAACTGAGTGCCTCATTAAATAGTGCCTCATTAAATAGTTAACGGGCCTTAATGCAGCTAAATCCTACATGGAGCTCAATCTAATTCTATCCCTATGTATATAAGTACAAGACAATCTCGTTACAACTTTGCGCAACTGCAAATTGAGTTTGTGTCCATACAGGTGAATTAGTCTGAGCATTGGTCTGGAATTAACTCAATCCTTGTAAAATTTAACAATGACAATATATGTTCCGAGGATTATATGTAGCGGTCTGTTAGAAAATAAGCCGTATATTTTTGGATATGGTTATCTAGGTTATTAAAGACATCATCTAAAATTGAAAGCTAGCTTAGAAGGAATTTCAAATATATTTTATAATATTTTCGAATGTAGTCTCTAGCCTGTACATAGCTTTGTATAGCGCTAAAATTTGAAAAAATTTATGATATTTCTTATAGCTCTTTAATACCACTGTGGGTATGACATACTCGGCTGTGTGTTTTTCTTTATACGCTAACTTTTGTTAACTTTATGCTAATTTTTTTTATTAATAAAGATACATTTATTTGTTATCGTTATTTTTTAATGGCGTTTCGATTGAAAAAGTATTTAAATAAAGTTAATAAAAATCGAGCCCGAGAGTTAATAATAACAAATAATAAAAGCAGGCCAAATTAAATATTTTTTGGAGATGTTAATTAGTTTATTTAATCTTTTTTTTATAACGCATTTATATTATTGATTCTAATTTCTAATTTTTTTCGATAAACGTTACATTTAATATCTCATATTTAATAGCTCATTTAATTTGATCTTTATTTCTATCACAATATGTTAATTTTTGTGTGATATTTTTACATCATCCGGTGTATTGTTTACGTATAGTGTGGCACTGAAGAGTTAATTTAATTAAAAATATACACGTTTTCTACAATTAATACGAACATTAAATGTTGTCTTGTAAAAATTAAAAATTGTAATGGAAAAATTTTTCATCTACGATGAGATACATGGAGGAATTTCATTGTAATACCGCCGTACAATATATTGCGTGATACATATCTCGAAAACTTGAACACTGAAAGGATGCACCGTAATGCGCGTGGCGGCCTTGCCGAAAAGTCTGTAGCTTACGAAATACCACGTGGCGGCATTGCCAGGGTGTGGTCTCCGCAGTTTCTCTCGTTACGTCACCGAATACACAGCCGGTCTAGTCATGCACTTTCCGCGGTGGTTGTAATCCCGATTCTGATGCCGCACTCTTCCTTGTTGCATTACTGCACCGCACTATTCCGCCCTTATATGCGAGGAATCATCCTTCTGTGAATTACGCGTACAGAGCACGTTATCACCCAGCAAAATTTAATTGGCATTCTCTCATATTACTTGGCAGATTCGCCGAAAGGCAATGTTGTATTACGTGGCAGCGATGTCTCGCGAATATATTCTGCTACAATCTTCTTATTTATCGAAGCAATTATACATATATATCGCACATAGCTGGATGAAAGCTTGTCAGTTTATCAAATTGGCGTAGAATTGATACAGATATACCGATATAATAGAAAAATAATTATAGAAGCAATAATTGAGAAAAAAAATATTTATCGTTAGATTGATAAAAACAGCAATTAGATGGATAAGTTGCTGCTAAAAGTTTCTAGCCAACGTATATAATTTTATGATAATTTTTGTCGATTTATTTTTTAGTTTATTTTGTAAGTTAATAAAATTCTTGTTATAATGAATTTAAGTACTAAAATATTAAGTACTTGTATACTAAAATTTATTTATACAGATTCTTTATCTTGTACTGTGCGGTACAATAAAATTACTTTATGGTCGTAAACTTTTCGCAGGCACCGTACGTGTAATTTATATTTGCAAAAGTCCATCTTGTCCCGAATGAGAAAGAACGTCACTATCTTAATGGCAAAAATTTGCATTTACCGTGCGTTGAATACATCGTCAATAATTGCGCGTCTCGTTTTTAGAGTTAGTTGAGCACGTATTTAAGACTCGATATCACAAGAGAATATACTATCCACTATTAGAAATGTAATCACGAGCTTCCTTTACATGTAAATGGCAAACGAAATGAATGATTTAACTAAAAATTAAGTTACAGTAGTTACTTAAATGTAATGAACGCGTACATTAAATTTATGAATTTAATGTACTTTCAATAAAATTTTATGAAAAATACATTAAATTTCATAAATTTTCATGATAAATTAAATTTTATGTACATGTACACAAATATATTTTTTAATTATAAATATATTAAATTATAATGTAATGTCATGAAATTAAATTCAAATTGTGTAATTTAAAAGTTAATGAAATTTAAGAACATTTCTGACAGTATAGTTTGTGATACAAGTTACAGAACATGATTGCGTAATAATCCACCAAACAATGTGTTATGCAAAACGAATAATTAGTATCATATTAAGATCCATCTAATCAGAACAAATTACACAATTAAAAAGATTTTGGAAAACATCTTTCATATCTATATACCTGTATTATAGAATATATTACGATTTGATTTAAATTAGAATAATATAAAAATGTTGGAATTTTCAAATAAATAGGTACATCATTCAATGCGATATTATCTTATTACAGATTGAAATTATAATTATATTTTTTCGTAATTCAGATAAATAATGAGTTATTTATAAGAGTATATTACTTCATACAGTAATGGATTTTTAGATAAGGAAAATAATTTTTTATTTAAGAGTGTACTCGAGAAGATTTAAGTCTCAACTTTGTAAAAACGTATATAAGATAAGCTTATCGTTTTGAATAATAATTTCGAATACGCGGAAGACCTTCGCGCGTTTCTCGCGATTTTAGAGGGTCTTTTTGCGGTGCGTGTCAAATGATATCGCGCCGGCGGTTCTTTAAAGCCGACGACAACGTCTGTCGCGTTCTTTCGTGACCTAACTAATGCGTGGCTCTACTACGTATGACTCAGCGAATAACAATCTCATTCACTGAGAAACGAGAATCGCGATAAACTCACATAAACGCTTTCGCAATGTCGTCGTTTCAGAGAAGAAGAAAATTTCTAAGATGGGAAAGCGTTTTGCTAATTGGAGCCATTCGCTAATCGTGCGATATCTTGTTTTTTTCTTCCTCCTTCTTTGCGGTGCGTGTTCGCTATGAAGACTTTTACTGTGCGTAATGGGAAGCACATGATACGACCAGTATTCAGTTGGAAATAGATAATTGAAAGTTGGAAATCGAAAGTGGAGATTTGACGTTGACAGACATGAGTTGAAAATTTAATTAACGAAGATTAAAAATTAATATCTGAATGCTGAAAATTTAAAACCGAATGATTGAAATTAAAAATTTTCAATCAATTTTTAACTCATTCAGTTTTAAATTTTTAGCTTTTAATGTTTTTCATTTTTCAATTTTATTTCAATTTTGTTTCACTTTTTTGTTATTAAAAATCTCAACTTTTGATTCCTTTTTAATAACTTTGTTGGACTATCAAAATATTTTGAAAAAAAATTTACTATATTTTAATAAATATTTTTCTGAACATTTACTTACAATAAATAAATATTTATTCAATGAAGAATAATGATAGTTAAATTAATGGTTTTTGTATCAAATAAATATATGTTAATATTCAGTAAATATTTACTTACAAATATTTTAAAAATATTTATTTGTATTAAAATAGTAAATTCTTTTTTCAGTGTACATAATTAATTTTGTTGATGCATCAACAAAATTATTTTCAGATCTGAATCTTACAGCTAAATATTTAGACACTTTTGCAGAATCGTTCTTTCCGTATATTCTTTAAGGTAGCAGTTCATGTCGAATTAAAAATAAAGTAACTCTAACAAGCGTTGCTAACAAAAGTTGATTGTGAGATTTAAGAGCTGTACGAACTTACCAACTTACTTTCGAAATTATTGTGTTTAGGTTTCCTTGGTGAAATCAGTCACGCAAATAGTATACGTGCGTCAATGGTGTTTCGGATTGCTTTCCATCGCCCACTCCTATTCGTACTTAGAAGTCGCAGCATAGAATGCACAGCACGTCGTGTAAGAATGATTTCATCCGTTATTTCCACGGATTCGTGAATTCTTAGTGGGTGGTTGATAGCTTTGTTTTAAAAACGCTTGATGAAAGTTCATCTCGATATGGAAATCGGCATATCAATATCAATTACACGCTAAAACGTATCGTCATTGAATCTCGTTGCCCTCTTCATTGTCAGTTAAATGCGATTAAATGCGATTTCCGGGAAGCAAGGCTGTACAATTATTAAATGTGATGCATGATACTGATCCGCGCGATTTATGGATTGCCAGTGGGTGGGATCTGTGCCCTTTTAGAAGCCGCCATTGATTAACCTGCGGTGACATTGTGATTTATGTCCCATCACGGCTTCAACAGTACCCGAATGTACATAGTGGAAAGCATTTGGGAGTTCTTCGCAGTTACTTTGCACTGCAAATCACTTTTTGGACAACCATACTAAAAACAAAATTTTCTTTCCCGCAAATGTCGTGATTCGCATTTTCTTTAAATTGATTTTATAATAATAAATTCTACGTTATCTACAATGCATCTTATGTTAAAAAATTAAAACGAGATTTAAATAACATATGTATATACGTTGTTATTAAATCAATAATATTGACTTGATCGTTTAATCTATCAAGCTCTTAAAATATAGATATTATATGTATGATATGTATATACACATAATAATACGATTGTCAGATGTGTTGTCACATTCCATGAGAGATACCAATGGGACAGATCGCTGCTCTATTTTCCTTTCTTGCTGATATAAATAGATCCTCTAATACATCGTGACTCGAGACTTGGCTGTTGTTTCGAGTAGTTTTATTTTTATTTTTCCCGATGCCGGTGAAAAAATATCTGACCGTCTATTTCGGTGCTTCAAGTTGGATATTGGTGAGAGTTTTCCTGTGTATCACAACACGCATCGAAATGATACTGGCTTGTTCGATAGCGGAATTTAATATTAATAAACTAATTGTTATTTTTTATATATAATTAAATTTAAAAAATTTCTTTTATATATATAGAGTTAAATAAAAAAAATGTCTTTTTAATTTCTTTTCATTAATTTTGAAATTAATATTAATTAAACACTTTTATAAGTGTTAAACTGATTTGAAGAGTTTCATGATTAGCATCTCTTTGAAGACACATCACGTCGATTCTATCGTCTTATCAAATCGCGACACGCTTCAGATTCATTTTACAAGAATGCCGACATTCTCGGAACGAATAGAGACGGTAAATTCCTCCGAACACCCGGTACAGTCCCAGCGGCTAACTTCTTGGTGGCTGACCACAATTTAAATACGGGAAAAAATACACTCGCAGTTGTGGTCGTGTAATCTCGCATGGTGAAAATTACAATTTCGGAGTCTTTTGCGTAATACGAACGTGCGCACGCTTAATTGTTCTTTCACTGGAACATATATAAACGCACGGGAGTGATTAATATCCTACAATTCGGTGTCCAAATAATAATTAGATATTAAAATAGCATAGTCGACTGCAATCGTAATCCGATTAAGTCTCCTGTTTCTCTATCGGATTTTACACACAGCACGCACAGAATGATTCACACGGAATGAAATAATTCGAGATATGTATCGTGTGCTTGTAACGTTTTCGACTTCAATATCTGTAAAGATACGATCATCGTGAAGCGTTTTCCCTGTTTCATAATGGTGTATTGATAATACTTTAAAAATCAAAACAGTATGAATATTATTACGTGGCACTATTTTCTCCGTAAGCATTCAATATTCAAAGATCATTTCTGCGAAGGCAACGGATAGCTGAATACTTAGATATGTGTTGTTACGAGCGAAAGCGATATGGATGTATAATCGATAAAAATAAATTTTGTTGACATTAAGAATAAATCAACCGGTGATACGACGTGACCGCCCACGTTTAATATAATGCCTGCAACTACTGTTTTAAAGGTGCCTTGAATGTATTGTTGATGTTTCGTCTGCAATCATATTTTTACTTCCTCTGTCTTCTGTTATTTTACTGTTTCTTAAAGTAGACTTTCACAAATGTGAAAAAATTAAGTTACTTTTCAACATGTTTATTACATTAAATTTTATTTCGCTTTGTTTAACGTGCCGACTCCTAACGGCTTTATCATTTTGATTTTATTATTTCCATTACATTTCCAATAACTTATTTTTAACAGAATATTTTAGGAAGAAGAACTGGATTTCACTCTTATATTTCGAAAAATTAACCAGTGAAATTTCGCAGACAGAGGATTAAAGAGACCGATAATGTTAATGTATTTTTATTTTAATAGTAATATATAAAGATTAATAGCAATCATAAAAGTTACTCGTAGAATGGCAAGTTTAAGGTTAAACAATTCTCTGAGTTCTTCTACGTTATGTATGTTAAGTTCAAGTCAATTTATACGCGTTGCACTTTCACTTTATATATATTATATTGATATATGAGCGGTATCTTAAGAACATTCAAGTATGAAATCATCGCGCAAGATTTGCATTACATTTATCAGTATTTGCATAAGAGTACGATGATTCATATCGTAATGTAAATATTGAAGTACTTTTTCAGATAAACGGACCATCTGCTCTTTAATCTCGTTTCATCAATTTCCTTGTTTGAATATATATTTCATTACGTGTTTCAATACGAATTTCATATCAATACATATCTAACGTCAAATCTGAAATATAATTCATCTCACAGTATCTTGATATTTTTTAATTCAACATTGATTTAATATGCATTATTAATTATCATATTTTGTCTAATATAATAAGAAAAAAAAAATGGCTTCATCTGACTGATAGATTTAATTTGTATTCATCAGTTCTTCTCTCAAGATATTAAAATTATATTATGATTTTTTACCCAAATGAAATTTTCTAATTTTTCTAATTTCATTTTTTGAGATTTTATATATAGGTATACATATATATGTACATTCTGTTGTAATATGCAAATGTTATTAATAATGGAATTTTTTGTTGACTTGCCAATTTAATTTTACATACACACACATACACATACACAAACGTATGCAAACCAACCGCGGGTTTATCTGATGCGCTTCCGAGCATGACGATGAGTTGCATGACGCAATGTCCAAATTTATGATTAATCGAGCTCTCCATGCGGCTCTCATACGTGTCTCTGCACTCGCGACTTGTTTTCTACATTTTTATCTTAAAAAAAGGCAAATATCATCAAAGGAAGTACAGTAGTCGTTATTGATATTTCATTAATAAATTACTTAGTGTATTAAGATAGATGGAACACATTAAATTTTATAATTTAGTAATCGTATATCTCCTTCTTCTTTTCTCTTCTTTAATTCTCCATTGAATTCACTGTTTGTTTTTTTTTATATACGTATTTTGTAATATTTCAAATATTAACTTCTAAATTAGCAATTAAATTTAAATTCTCAAACAAATTTTACTTAAAATTAATTCAAACGTTTGTTATGCATTAAATAAAATTTTATTACATATCTAAATATATATTTATGAATACACATTATGTGTATTGAAAAAAATATTTTATTTATTATTAAGAAAAATCACAAATGAACGAAACAGAATATAAATGTAAATTACAATGAATGTAAATGTAAATTACAGAATATAAGTGTAAATTACATGCAACTGTGAAGAACTGGAGAAATTGTAAGCTGGCAGATATACATTATTTCCGTTAGATTTATTCTCAAAAATGTATCTATTTTTCAGAGAAATTATACTTTCTTTAGCTAGATAAGATATCATCTATCTTCGTAATAAACCTATTTTTTTTATTTTTACCTCCGTACGCAAACACACACACACACACACACACACACACACACACACACACACACACACACACACATATATATGTACTTATATATACACACTTTCACCTATCTTCCTTATAACGTGATTGTTGACTGATCGTCAGGCATTAACTGACCCGCTTCGATCCGTGAAAATAATCGCTTGCTTATCTGATGTCTTTCATCCGGATTGCTCTATACGACAATCGAATTCATCACCGTATATACGATCATTAGTTTTGTTACGTCTATTTGCATTTCCTTATCGATTTTTTATGAACGAATATACATCGACTTATTAATATTTCCAAGGAGACCGAGTTTTATCACATCCATCGTTTCAATGTAATTGAATCGCGTGACATTTTAAAATGATTACAAGTATCATCAATTATCGCCCATCGAAAGACGCACGAGATCAATTATTCAAATATACAATTTATTCTCGTAATGTCGTGTTTCCGTCACGCTTGAGGTCGATTTGTATATCGACGAATCGACTTTTCGTAGAGAAAAGAAAAGAATGATGACGTTCGTCATAGCTTTCGGTTCATTCCCGAGCGTAACAACGGGATACATGACGTAACGTGTCCGAAAGCCATGATTAATCGAGATTCGATGCGTCTTACGTTCGCGGTCCGCTCCGCTCCGGTCCCGGCCTTCCTGTTCCTTTTTCGGAACACACGCGCCGCACCGGGAATCGCGAGTGCGCCGTATATGCGTGCACCAACGCATCACGCCGCACGCAAATGGCATATGAGCTCATGAGGCACTGTTCACGTGTGCACGCGTGTACGTACGCTGGCCGCGGCCGCGGAATATAATAGCGGTAATACGATGGAATTGGGGCAGTCTTGCTTTGACGCGCGTCTTAGGAACTTCCACCTGCTGCGTCGCGAGAGTTTCAGTCACGTTTTCTCTCTGTTAGTGTTCCTTCTGACCATTCCCGAGGTTAGTGTCTTGTTAAATGACATACAAAATATACGTATTTCTCTCTGTCGCCGTAAGTAGACCTCGGAGAGAAGAGTTCTCTTAGTTCTCTTAAATGTTACTTTGTG
>Ga0157364_1006263_pt1 | contig 12199 bp, 10 predicted proteins | sample AttsexASBM2_FD_111476 | JGI IMG/M metagenome (GOLD analysis project Ga0157364, IMG submission 111476) | Fungus gardens microbial communities from leaf cutter ant in Ribeirão Preto, State of São Paulo, Brazil - Atta sexdens ASBM2 | ecosystem: Host-associated > Fungi > Mycelium > Unclassified ...
CAGTTTAAATTGTTTAAATTGTTTTTACTAATATATATTAACTTTAATATTGTTTTAACTTATTCTTCACTTTTTCTAATTTTTTCTAATTTTAGAAAAAGATACATGGATTAGTCAAAGCAAAATTAAAATTAAATTGATCTTGCCCTTAGTTCCTCATTTGGATCTAAATGAATCATATTAAAGAATCTTATAACAGTTGTAAAAGCTGCTTTTTCTGTTGAATGCAGTTGTTATATTACATTTATTATTAAATATTAAACAAAATAATTTTACAGACTGAGTCCACGGTGAACCTGGATCTGTTTACTGCTGCTAAACAACTAGCAGACAGTGAGATTGAACTGATAAAAGTGATTGAGAATTCCACCAAGTGCCAAAGAACTGCAAATATGCTTTCAAATGTAAAGAAAACAAAGAAACTTGGGAAATCGAAAAATGTAAATATTATTTGTTAAACTTGTAAAAGTAGTACTAAAAATATTAAATGTTTGAATATATGATACATTGTAATAATAATCAGTGAGACAATGTTTTTTTTCACAAGCATTTTCAATATATCTTAAAATCCATGTAATACATATTATTCTAATGATCATTCTGATGACAGGCACGTCCATCAGCTGCACTATTGGCTGCCAAGCAAGAGGCAGCAAAACGACAGCTGCTGTCAGACAAGAAATCCAACAATAATTTTGTACCAGACATATATCAGAAAGCAATCGATGCATACAAAATGACACGCAAGGAGACTGGTCTTGTATTCGATCAAAGCATGGCTGAGCACGAGTGCATCTGGGATCCAAATTATCCCGAGTGTCCAGCTAGATTTACACGAGTTTTGCAAAGATGCGAGGAGTTGGGCCTGATGCAGAGATGTAAACTCATTGAACCGAGATGTGCCACAGAGAACGAGCTTTTGAGTAAGCACAGTCAAAAACAGATTGATATTTTGAAGACAACAACAGACGATTCTATGGATTCTGAGAATTTGGAGTTGCTGTCATCCAAGTACGATTGTGTCTATATCCACCCGGTATGTGTAAAATAATTTCACGATTTTTTTAAGGGAAAGTAATGATAAAAATAATATTCAAGCTTATTTGTTGAATACTATTTTTTAAGTATATTTAAATAATTATTAACATTTGGTTATATATATTTTTTCAGTCTACATATAGATTATCTTTATTAGCTGTGGGCTCAACAATCAATTTAGTAGAAAGTGTCTGCAAAAGTGAGATACAAAATGGCATGGCTATTATCAGGTAAGTCCTAATATATATAGACGATCTTCATAAAATATAAATATATATTGATATTTAATTTGATTAATTTTATCTTTAGTAGTTTATTTTTTTTTAATTAAAAAATGTATTCTGAATTAGTTAAAAATTTAACTTATGTTAATATAATTATTAGGTGTGAGAAAAAGTTCGTGGCGTTTTTTTAATGCCATCTAATGGAAAAAACGCCACGAACTTTTTCCCCCCTAATATATAATATTTAGTGATTAATTAATAAATAATATTTTTTCAGACCACCTGGTCATCATGCAATGAAATCGGAATACTGCGGTTATTGCTTTTTCAATAATGTAGCTCTGGCAGTAGAGAAAGCTCTGAGTTCTGATTTGGCAAACAGGATTTTAATTGTGGATTGGGACGTTCATCATGGACAAGCAACGCAACAAATGTTTTACAATGATCCACGGTACACTTCTTTTTTAAAAAATTGTTTTGTATTATTCTTTAAAACATTATTTTATTTATTTGTTTCTATTAAGGTTCAGAATTAATTAAACTATTTTAAAATGTTTTTACAGCGTAGTTTACTTTTCGATACATCGTTATGAACATGGCGAATTCTGGCCCAACTTAAGGGAATCTGATTTTCATTATATTGGAGACGAGCTCGGAGAGGGTTACAACTTCAATGTACCTTTAAATAAAACCGGCATGACTAATGCTGATTACATCGCGATCTTCCAGCAAATTTTATTGCCAATGGCTTACGAAGTACGTGACATGTAACCTTTATTTATTAGTATATAATATAAAATGATTTAATTTTTTAAAATTAATCTTTTAATGAAAGTATTAACATTGTAGTTTCAACCGGATTTGATAATAGTATCAGCGGGTTACGATGCGGCTCTGGGTTGTCCAGAGGTAAATTTAAATATTATTACTATTCTTTTTTTTTTATTTTTTTGTCTAGTTTTGCCCAGACCTGGTTCTTGTTTCTGCTGGTTTTGATTCTGCATTGGGTGACGAAAAGGTTATAATAATATTTATTATTATATTGTGTGTTATTGATATGCATGCTACTAAATACTGTATTTGTTTTTCATATTAATAGCGTTTTTATTTAATATAAACTAAATTTAATAAAAATTATATAGATCAAGTATTGTATCTCTTTTGTACTTATATATATATTTTATATATATAAATTATTATAATTTGATTAATTTATAAGAATATATAAAGAGAAAATATAAAGAGAAAATGAGGTAATAATATTATATATGATATTTATATTATTACTATATGATATTTATATTATTTTGTAATGTATTAATGTATAGGGTGAAATGCTGATAACTCCAGCATGTTATTCACATTTGCTATCGTCATTGTTAAGTCTGGCAAATGGAAAAGTCGCTGTGGTATTAGAGGTAAAAGAATATATTTACAAATATGTATAAATATTTTGATTTCTTTGTCAATTAAATATTAAACGCAATGTTGTAATAAATAGGGTGGTTATTGCCTGAAATCATTAGCAGAAGGTGCAGCATTGACTTTAAGAACGTTATTAGGAGATCCATGTCCAGTTTTACAAACACTTGATTTACCATCATTGAGGTAAACAATCTATTACATTGATATTAAGAATAATAGCTTTTCTTTCATTCTATTTTATGAAGTCTTTTATTGTTCTAGTATACGTGATACCATATTAAATGTAATCTACTCACATAAACCATACTGGAAATGTTATCAATATCAAGATACACACAGCATTAATAGTGTAGCACATAGTAAAGAGGAGATTGCTAATCGACATGTAGTTACGATGACGTTTAAGTAAGAAATTACAAACATTATTCAATTTATTTGTTTGTTACTCTATACACACACACACACACGCGCGCGCGCGCACGCACGCACACACGATTGATTAATATAATTTTAAAAATTTCTATTATATATATTACGTATACTTGTTATATCCAACATTTTACGAAACAAATTCAATTTTTTTAGACATTATTTTTAAAAAATTGAATTTTGAACAAATTATATATCATTCCTTAATGTTATTATTAATCATATTAATATTATTAATATTATATTTTATATTTTATAAATTGCCTCCCTGCCTGTTTTAGAGGCAGTGAAATTAAATTAGAAAAGTATGATACTCGAAATTGCTATCCTATACAAAGCAAAGAAACATTAGAGGTCATGGAGAAAAAATTGAATGAATTGATACAATGTAAGTATTAAAAAATTGCTTTATTTGCAAAAAATTATATATATAAGAATATTTAAAAAGATCACAATATATGTTTCATTTACCATTTATTGGATGTAGTGAAAGTTCTGTGCTAATATTTTTTATTTCTAACATTTTGTTTTGTTATTATAATTTTATTTTATTGCAATATTTAATGGATATTAATATTTTTTATTAAGAATTGTTTTTATAATTTTATTAACAACAAGAAGTTGTTAAAGATAATTTTGAATGGATTATTCAATAAAGCTTTTTAATAATACAAAAGAAAATATATGATTACTTTAAAGTGATTTAAAAAATATTTTAAAAATTGATTATTGTTTAATTGTTAATTATAAAAAAATTTAATTTATTTTGCAGTAACAAATTTGTATAAAGCACCTCATAAAGTATGTATTGTCTATGATGAAAAGATGCAAAAGCATTGCAACATTTCTGACAATTCTCATCCAGAAAAACCGAATCGCATCTTCAGCATTTATAAGAATCACGAGGAACATGGCTTATTACAGCGATGTCATTTATTACAAGTATGATACATATATTTAATTAAATAAGGATTTAATTTTATCTAATAATCTAGATTATTTAAATTAAATAGTCTATTTAAAAAAACTCTTGATTTGATAGAAAATTCTAATTTTACATATATATATATATATAAAACTAGAATTTTCTATCAAATCAAGAGTTTTTTTAAATATACATATATATATATATATATATATATACATATAAAGATCTTTAAAAGGAAAAATTAGAATATAATTTTTTATTTCTTTGTACAATGAAGGGAAGGAATGCAACAATAGAAGAGTTATCCTTGATTCATGCAATAGACCACATTGATGATATCAAAAGGACATCAACTTTAAAACTCAAGGAATTGCAAAAGCAAGCCTCAGATTACAATTCTGTTTATCTTCATTTTGAAACATGGTCGAGTGCCTGCATATCTGCTGGCTCTCTTTTACAAATAGTGGACGCAGTTTTGAATGGAGAATGCCAATCCGGAGTAGCCATTGTAAGGCCGCCTGGACACCATGCTGAAAAAGACATTGCATGTGGTTTTTGTATATTTAATAATGTTGCTGTGGCTGCAATGTATGCTATACAATTTTACCATGTAAAGAGGTATAATACTAAATAATTTGGCTTTTTAAACAGCAATAAAAATAACTTAGATTAGAAAAATATAATATACATTTATTATAGGGTGCTAATAATAGATTGGGATGTGCATCATGGAAATGGAACGCAATCTATTTTCGAAGAAGATCCAAAAATCCTTTACATCTCTGTTCATCGTTATGATAATGGCAACTTCTTTCCAAATTCTAAGCTTGCTAATTATACAAGCACTGGTTTAAATGCAGGCGAAGGATTCAACGTGAACATACCGTGGAACAAAGTAAGCAATATTATATTTATTTAAAAAATATGTTTCATAAGCAATTGTTTGTATATACAGTTTCATATAATTTAAAATTATTGACTATAAATTATTGTGAAAATTATTGACTACATTCATTACATTTAACAGAAAGGAATGGGGGATGCTGAATATATAGCAGCTTTCCAGCAAATTGTAATGCCTATCGCTTATCAATTTAATCCAGAACTAGTCCTGATTTCGGCCGGATTTGATGCCTGCATTGGTGATACACTTGGAGGTAAATCTATTTTAACATCAAAATCAGTTATCGTTTGTACTTATCTCAGATATTACTTTTGAAACATATAAAAATTTGTCAATTTCCTCACCATATATTTATATATATGATATATAAATGATATAAAATGTATTCATATTAAAAAATTTTTTTTATATATATTTTAATAACAGAAAAATTTGATTCCCAATAAATTAATTATTTTTTATTTTTCAGGTTGTCTCGTAAGTCCAGAACTCTATGGCCATTTAACCCATTGGCTCTCATCCCTGGCCAATGGTCGTATAATCCTAAGTCTCGAAGGAGGTTACAACATCAACTCCATCTCTCACGCGATGACTATGTGTACAAAGGCACTTCTGGGCGATCCTTTACCGATGTTGGATCCTAATCTCATTCCTTGCACTAGCGCGATCAATTCCATCAATAATGTACTGAAGACTCACAAGAAGTTCTGGCCCAATCTGCAGTATGGAATGTCCTTACCAAAAGAGAGACTACTTTCCAAATTTAAGACAATTCCTAATAAACGTGAAGAGCAAGGAAAAAATGCGGATAAATTGAAACAAATATTTATGGAACCAAAGATCGCCTTAGAGGGAATTGAGAGCGAAAAACTAGATTTGAACCTGGCGATTGATAAGAACTGTTTGAATTTAGTGACGGACGAGGAAATTTCGAAGTTAACGTGCGAAGTAGAGAATATTAAAATAAAAAATTTCGAATTACACGCGATGAAAAACGAAGCGGTTGGAGCGAAAAGAAATTCTGAATTGAAGCAGAACGAAACGAAAAATCTGGATGGTATACATCGAATTCATTTTAATTAATCTTAATAAAAGTAATTATTGTGTCTTAACTGAGAAATATATTTGATTGGCAGTGTCACAAAATATACAAAAATGTGTGAACGAGACGCATCAATCAAGAGGCAACCAACAAGGAAATTCTGACATACACGAAGACCGCGATGATGAAGGAGCAGCATCTTCACAATCCGGAACACGACCCATAACTCTATCGGAATATCTCTTTGACAATCTGCAGGTGAAATATTTATTATTATGATATAAAATATTTTTTTTATCAATAACTTCTTTGAAATTATTGATAAAATAATTAATAATTGATTGTTGTTATATAATAGTGTAAATATTATATATATTTATTATTTTAGTATAATGCAGATATATAAATAAAATAATTATGTATTTTTTGCTGTATTTAGGCTCTGACGACAGGAGAAATGTTCGCGATCGTGCCCCTGCAGGACTGTCCACATCTGTTCACAGTCAACGAGGTTCCTCCAGGTGGAATTGATGTAACTACACCGTGTGTCGAATGTGCCAGTATCGCAGAAAATTGGATTTGCTTGCAGTGCTATACTGTGCATTGCGCCCGTAGTATTAATCAGCACGCGATGCAGCACGCAGAAGAGTTCGAGCATCCCATTACGCTCAGCTTTAGCGATATTTCTGTCTGGTGCTACAGTTGCGAAGCCTATGTCGATAATCCTGTGAGTAATTCCTTCACATTAAAACGTTTTTCTTCGATAAGATAATTAACTTTTATAATAAACTAAATAGTACTGTTTATATCAGAATTTATCTTTTTTCAACAATCTTTAATGCATACTGCATTTTTAGCGATTATATGCGGCAAGAAACGCAGCTCATCAAAGCAAGTTCAATGAAGAACTTCCCTGGACTTATAGCGAAAGTGCATAAACATACCTTAAGTAATTAAAGAAATATATTTTAAATAGTATAATAAAAAATATACAATGTTTTCAATTTTTAGAAGTATATAATAACGTGTATTGTATACAGATAAATGGCAATGTTTTTATAAATTAAAAACTGATATGTTAGAAAGAAAAAAAAAGAAAAAAAAGATATAAATCAGGGATAGTATTGAGGACTACTCGAGGAAATAATCAAACTATAAAAATGTTAATAATGTACTGAAATAATTTATTATTAACACCTCACTAGAAATTATTAATTGTACTGAACTGAAAAATATCTCGTATTAACTCAGTTGTAGAATTATACATAGTGTCCCGACAGAAGTTCAGTGTCTCAATAAATAAAAAAAGATTTCCGAGAATGTTTGTTTCTTTATTTCTTTTATAAGTAAATAGTTCAACTATTTGATTCATAAAATATGCAATAATTCATACTATGTTAAAAAATTTCGGTACACTATGTATATTATATTTTTTATATACATATATAGATATATTTTTCCTTTCGAGAGAACGATCTCGATCTAAGTAGATATATTAAAGTCATTCACATGAAAGAATATAGAACAATAATAATAATAATAGGAGGCTAAACATCATACAAATCGTTACATCAGAGAAAATTGAAATATATACTTTTTTTATTTTATTTTTCAATGTTAAAAAATATTCATTCTATCTTCAATGTTGATTTTCAAAAGAGAAAGATAGAGAATGATTGGAAGAGAAAGAGAATTGAACAAAGGAAAATTTTGTTTCATTTTTATATTTTATTTATGTGCCTTCTTAATTTTATTTTAGATACTTCGATAAATTACAGCAATAATTGGTTTTTCTATAAGAGATTTTGATTACAGAAATTGCTACAGAAAGTATCGTATCTTATTATATTAAATTTTATCTTTTCTTGGTACACATAAAGCATAAACTTTCGAAAGGGAACAAAACAAATAAAAATAATTTTCAATTAATTATTGGTTGGATATAATACGTCACTTCTTGATTAACATTCTATTAATTTTTTATAAGATGTCTTACATCTTATAAATTATATAAATTATAAATTATATAATTTATACAGGAATATGTGATATGGAAAATCATTCCCATCGTTTTCTTTTTTTCTAATCCATTCTCATACACAAATTGCTTGCCTTAGGATCTTTCTTCTGTATATAACAATATTCTTCGTATATTTGCCGCAATGGCGGCATAAAATGCTGCTAATGTTCTGAATTATTTGTTAAAGAAACTGTATTAATAATTAAAAATAAAAATATATGAAATTTTGTACTTTTTAATTTATTCATTTATTGAGCCTCGATTTATTTTGTTTCAATTCAGGCACTAAATATTCGATTTTTAGCAACATTAATCTAAACTGTTCCATATATTCATAAATATCTTTTGCAGTATCGATGATATTGCTAAAAATACTATCGCACTTTAAATTTAATAAATGTTCTAGTCTATCGAGTGAACGCAATGACGGTAATTTCTCCACAGAGATGTGAGGATAGAAAGTCTTGATTACGTGAAACTTGAACAAGTGTGAATTATTGCTCAACAATTCCTCGAACTCGTTTACCGCAGAGGCCGGTAATGCGTAATACAACCTATAGGGAATATTTTTGATAGCAAACTTTTCCTCGCAATCCCTGATTTTCTTAGCGATGCTATCAAGTACCCATGATAGAGGTATGGAGCCTTGCTCGTATAAGTGAAAGTCCTGCATCAATTTGTACTTATGATTACTACTACTACGGTAGATCCTGCGAGTATTTCGCAACTGTAGCAACGCTGTCGGCAACGCATAACTGTACGAAGTATATAAGTGCACATGAGTAAGATGCGGTTTAGCCTTCAACTCCGTTGTGACATAAGACACGAGCGGTAGAATTCCGCCCTGATGTACGAAAGCGTAGAAGAAAGTCAACAACAGATTGCTGATGTACCAAAGCATTAACTTCTTGGACGTGTGCTTTGCTGATTTGACGCGACTGGAGGATTTACCATTTCCATATCTTTGGACGATATCCAGACTAGGAACTTGACTCAGCTCAGGTGCGTAAAGAAACACTAGCGGAAAGAGCACCGGGATTATGAAACGAGGTTCCTGATGAGGAAAGAAAGACAACAAGGCGACTGGAATAATGAACGTGAATGTCATCAGACCTACAATGCTCTGCAGACGTGGTAGATGCAACCATTGTGCCTTCAGTCCGCTGAAAATGAATATTATTGTCGATTAATTTTTTAATATCAACTATTTTGATCTATAGTATCTCTTTTTAAACAATTATAGGCTGTGTTCTGTTTCATGCATAATGATGCGCATGCATCATTTATCCTTGTTATTCACCGAATATTAAACAAGGATAAAAGATGCATTGTGCACATCATGTGAAGCGGAATGCACCCATATTATCTCCTGATATTTGTTTCTTTTCAATTAAAAAAAAATGTTTCAGACAAAAATTATATGATTTAAAGAAATAATGATAAAATTAATTGTCAGAAAAAATCAATTTTCTGTGAAAACATGAAGGTCATGAATATTTCTTAAATACAATTATATGATTCTTTTTATATGATCCCTTAATTATTCTACATATACTGTTTAAAATGGGACTCTCTGTATATGGCTCACCTGTGTATCATTTTCACAAATGTCAGCAATCCAATGATCCCTAGAATATTAAACAGCAATGGAATGTTTACTAAGAAATGCAGAAAACGAGGATGCAATCCATGTGATTCCAAATTTTTCGTGTTCGTATTATATTTGAGAAAATTAACCGGTGTCACCACAAAATTGTCAATTCCAACCTCCAATTGGCCTATCTCTGCCATCGTTAAATATCCAAAATAAAAACTGTCAATTAGAATGAAAAACAATGCAGCCGGTAATCCACAGAGAACAAAGACAATCATTCTGAGATGAAAGTCTTTGAAGCCAACGCTCATCGAGTTCAATCCTCTTTGCAGCCAGAAGAAGATGGGAACGAAGGCAAACGCGACGAAAGTCGGCCTGTTGAATATCCCTATCACCGTTAACGTGGCCACCACAAAGCAGTCGTTCAGAGAATGTGAGGGTAGCAATGCCTTGAGCTTGTAGTACTTGACTCGCTCTACGGCAGTTGCTGCTTCATTGTATTTCATGGAGAGGTAATCACTTTGCAATACCACCTGATACAAAACAGAGATTTAAAACAATGTGAGAACAAACAATAACTAAACATTGAAATCTCTTAGTTAATTATACAGATGGGAAAAGACATTCCACTAATTATTGAGCTTCGTATTCTTTTCTTCACCATAATATAAACTACATTATATATGAAAATTAAATCATTCCACCGAAATGTAATTTTCCATATAATTAACGAATTTTTTAATTTAATAACTAGATTTTTCTTAAGTTTATAAGTTCCTTTTTGCGAATCTTATTGATTGTTTTTATATAGCTTAATATTCAAAGGAGTCAAACGTACTTTCTCTGAATATGCCATGCACCGAGAAACAAAGTACAACAGTGAAGCAGTCAACACCAGTTCAATCGAGTTGGACAACGTACGGGTGGCATAGGTCAGCATGACATAGGAGCTAGCGTACGTAACAAGCCTGACTCTATAATTCTGTCCATACAAGAAACAGATCTTGTACAGAAAATAATCTGACAGAAAGGAGAGTGCACACATAAAAAGCCGGGGGAAGAGCACGAAGAAGTATGGTCTCTTTAATGATAATCCAAAGAGGTAAAATGTATATGGAGACAGTCTGTTGAGAATTGCGTAAGGCAAACCAACGACAATTTGAGGAATGAATATAGAACGTATTGGAAAGGTAGCGTTGAACTCCCATGGCATATAGACATCAATATCAAAGTGGTCTCCTATAAAAAATGAACAAGTATGTAAATATATATTAAATATAAAGCAAATGCTAAAATATAGCAGGATGGTGACATACCAGAGATAACTTCAATGGACTGAAAGAACTCATCAGGATGAATATAGCCTGTCTGTGAAACAAAAGTAAGTACTACTCTCAATACTGCTAGAATCCAGTAGAGACCGATCCTACGCCGCATAGGTGCTGCAATTTGGTAGTCGTCGATGGATCTACGGTACTCGTTTTTGTGCTGAATACAAAAATTTTATACAGATACAAATATATATAAAAGTAAGCTTGAATAAATAAGAATAACTAAAATCTATATATGTATATATGTATTAAATTGAGCACAGTTTTGTTTATTTATAAAAAATGCAAAGACAAACTTTATCAAAATCAAAACCTTTTCAAAATGAGATATTCACCATTTTTTTTCTAATTAAAATTTCATCTTTCAGATTTATTATATAATATTATTATTATATAATATTTATATTATTATTATTATATAATATTTATTATATAATATTACTGAGTTATCATATGCATTTTGAAAGAAAAATTTTACAAATATTAATATTAAAACGTCAAGTTACCTTCAATGACATGTTTTTTTGTAAGGATTAATTTATCATAACTTAACCTTATACAATAAGTTCTTGGACATTCATTCATAGAAAAAAAATATGAAGTCATGAAATATCGTGATTCTTTTCTACTTTATTACAACCGAGATACACAGAAAATCGCATTAATAATATAATTGCGATATTCGTTATCAGAAGCATTGTTTGCGGGATACTTGTTAATTGACGAAGAATATAAAGTTTGGAATATCTTGTCTTTTGTAATTAATGGCCCTGGTTCTCGTTGACGAGGTAAACTTGGCCAGTCGTTTCCCAGCACCTCCAACCTTCCAACCTTCCAGGAATCAAACCGTAGAGACGAAAAGAACTAGAATCAGAAAGAGCGTCAGTTCCCCCCCTCCCCTCCCGACAAAAAACCCCACGCATCATCCAAGATGAACCGAGCCAAGCCGCGCCAAATCACACTCGGATGCCGAGAAGAGAGAAGGGAGAAGGAGGGAGGGAAAGCAGAAAAGGGAGGATTGTTTGAAAAAAAAGAGGCGAAATCTGCAGATTTTAACCTGAGGATCTATAAGCATACGGAAAATATCATTAGAGAAACGAGAGAAAGTTTTCTTGATAAATTTACCAGAGGGCGAATCTACCGCGAGATAAGAGGCAATAAAAAATTACATGGTTGGCATCCTGTCTAGGGATACCGCACGTATAGGCCGGAGAATCCATCATGTTTTTCCTATGCAAACTGAAGTTTAAGTAGTAATATTTGG
>Ga0157364_1006264_pt1 | contig 12198 bp, 8 predicted proteins | sample AttsexASBM2_FD_111476 | JGI IMG/M metagenome (GOLD analysis project Ga0157364, IMG submission 111476) | Fungus gardens microbial communities from leaf cutter ant in Ribeirão Preto, State of São Paulo, Brazil - Atta sexdens ASBM2 | ecosystem: Host-associated > Fungi > Mycelium > Unclassified ...
CATGAGTAGTAGTATATAAGGTAGACTACTTTGTACTAGGAACTCTATTGAGTTCTCTTGTGTTACTCAATACAAGAGTTGTCTTATTGCTTAACTCTTTGAGCTTTAAATCATAACAAACACCAGAGTACTTAGCAAGTATTTCTGGGATGTGGGAAAGTAGATAAGTAGATAAGTAGATAATACTAGCAAACTTCAAAAGACTATAGAGTATGGTAGAAGAGCAAGAGAGTATTAGAAAGATGAGTTAAATGATATATCTGGATAATTAGGAGTATTAGTATATAGCTTGAAGAATTTAGAGTATGGAAAAGCAAATAAGTGAATGGATGTAGATATGAGAAAGAGTCATAAAACATGGATCAGCCAAATAACATAGAAGAGAAAAGTCTTGGAAGAGCTGGTCTCTTTATAGAAGATATATACAGAAAACTAATAAGAGATTAGATATATAAAATACTGTAATTAGAGAGAAGCTCAGCATAATATCAAAAAAATTTAGCTAAATGCTAGTAGCCTAGTTTTGGTTAAAAATTCAGTAATTGAGTTATTATTAGACAGAAATATAAGATCTTAGTATCCAGATCCTATAGTCATTATCAAATAACTAAAAGAAGGGCCCTTTATAATTTTTCTATGAGTTAGATAAGAAAAGACTATTACTTTGTTTTGCCATACTAAGTTATTTGGCTCTACCATTATATAGAAACAGTCAAAGACAGTGAGAACTCAGATAAGATAGACTAGATCACTTGTGAACAGGAAAATGTAAGTTAAAAACTGGAGTAATAGTTTTACAATAACATTGGACAAATTATATGATAAAAGAAACAAGAGATAAGTAAGTACTGCTTTTTGTAAGATAAGAAGGCAACTTTCTTTTTCTAGATATAAAAGAGTTAGTTGTGCTTCTTTATAGTATTCTTGTATTACTGAGTAATATCTCCAAGCTTATATATAGTATATAAGATTCCTATAGTAGACTAGAGAAATGTAAGCTCCAGAGTTTATTTGCTGGAAATAAAAACAATATCATCTTGAAGCATAACACTCTACTTGAAAAAGTCCATGGTCATATTAATAGAGTGTAGGCTACTACAAGCAGAACTGATAAGAACTGAAATAAAGTATTACTTACTATTCTCAAGAAGGTCTATCTCATCTCTTATAAGAAGAACAAGCTATAGAAATAGAAATAATATAGATTAAATCACTTGTAAGAGAATGATCTATATTAGCAATCTGAGAATAAACAGAATTAGTAGAGAAATGAGCAAAAGAGATAGTTTTATAGAAAGAAAAGATTTACTTAAAAGTAGTCCAGAATGTTTACTCTTGTTATTGACATATATAGGTATCTGAGGATATTAGAGCTTATAAAAGTAATCTTGGTTTCTTTCTCAAATTTTTCCTTTATTTTTATTTTTTTCTTTAGTTTAGTTTTTTCTTTCTCTTTATAAACTTAACTGTTATGATCCTAAGCTTGGCTTAGGTTACAACTTAGGCAAAGACTTAAGAAAGGATGAAAAAGATGATTAATTGGTAAAGTGTAAGAATACAAGACTATATCTACAACTATATATATCTAGAAACCTTAAGAGAGGGATAATGTCAAGTTCACAAATGGTGGACTTAGGTTCTTTCTATTTTATTTTTCATTTTCATTTTCATTTCATTTTATTTTCCTATTATCTCTATTTTTAGAACAGCTAGAGTTAGAGTTAGAAGTGATCTGTTATACTGTCACATCAGTCACAATCTGATGGTGTGGTCATAACATTGGTTATGAGACTTGGAGAACGAAGTAGAAGGTTCTAGAACAAATGACATCATACAACATGGATACCACATGTTGACCTTATGTACTACACATGGTTGTTTAGGGTAGGGTGCACAGAAGTGAGCACAGACCATGAGTAGTAGTATAAAAGGTAGACTAGTTTGTAAAGGAATCTCTATCGAGTTCTCTTGTATTACTCAATATAAGAGTTGTTCTATTGTCTAACCCTAAGAACCTTAGTTCATAACATTAAGTGTTCTTGAGAAAACAATGAGAAAAAAAATAAAGATAACATGAGAAGGCCTTCACTACTATATAAGGCACTGACTGATACTATATGAGGATAACACAAGACATAGTTAGATATGAGTTATTAATGAAACAAACCCCAATATATGTCCATTATAAGGTAAATATCTATATAAAGTAGAAGGTTTTAGTTATGTTTCAGAGTAAGTTAGTGTAGATATATACAGACTAACTGTTAAAATTATATAAGGTAAACTAGACTATAGTAGAAAATCTATTGAGTTCTTCTTATATTGTTCAATACTCATGTTGTTATAGCTAAAGTCTAAAAGGCTAGAACAAAAGTGAACTTGTATATTAAGCAACATAAAAAAATTAATGAAGTTTCTAGTATAGTATAGTCTATCTTATATACTACAGACTATATATCACAAATAAGATACTCACTGGTTATGATACTGGGGCTGAATAGTGTTTCAGGGGTTCAGTATAAGGATATGATGATTGACAGATGATGAAAAGTATCAACAGAGATAATTGATGTTGTTAAGTCTGAGGTCTAGCCCTCAGACACAAAGGTATATATACAAAAGAGTGATGGTCTGTGCACAAGCTATTGCTATCACATGATCAAAACTTGTACCTGATGGAAGCTGTCATCTGTCATAGCAGCTGTCAGGCTAATTTTAGAAGGTAACTAATTATATCACTATATTGATATGCTTGTATCTCTACCAATACTTATTGCTTTGAGACGCATCATATATCGTTGTAAATGGATTGATGAGCACTCCCCAACCCAAGTTCAATCGTGTGAATCTGTTCAGCCATTCATGAGATATTAGCAGACAAAGCTTTTACAGCTACTGATGTCCTGATATCTCAGTCATTTGTTGTCACTTTTGTACATCCTACATATGTGCGGATAGCCCTCATTTGGGGCTTTCCAGCACAACTTAGTTTGTGAAAAGCAGTCCACTGGTTGTGGAGATACAAGCTGAATAAAGTTTGTGACACTATACTCTGTATACATCTTACTTCTAACCTATCTTAATACTATATATGTTTTCCATAAGGTTAATAATACTATAGCTATTATTACTATAATATTAGTTGCTTTAGATCTTATTTATCAATATTCCTATGTGATCTTAGCTATTTTACTCATATTAGTATTATACTGTGCTTATATTCCATTAGGTTATAGGCTCTAGCTCAAAAAACTAAAAACAAAATTAGCTCTTAATATTTTTTTAATATTGTTGACATTATTATTACTATATAGCAAATGACTACCATACAACAAAGACAGCCAATATGTTAGACACATCATACAAACCACCTATCTTTACAGAAAGTAACAAATTGGATGGCATTCAAAACTATAGTAAAAATAGTAGCCAAATTTTGAAAGACTATAGGTTATCTTGAAGGAAATATCAAAAATCCCACTACCTTCATAAAATCCACAGAATCAAACAATATAACTATAAAATCAAAAGAAAAACCCTCTAATATTATATTTTGAGATTTTGATGAATTTTTGACTAACAAATGGAGAGTTAGAAATACCTGGGCTAAAAGTCTACTGTTGTGTAACACTCAGAACCCTACTAGACTTGAGATGAATATATCTAAGTCTGCAGCAGAACTCTGAGAATTGTTGACAAAACTATATAATAAATAGTTAGAAGTTGCAAAATTACATGTTGAGAAACAACTAAGAAACTTACATTTTTGTAATAATAATAACATTCTGAGTCATATAACAAGACTTCACCTACTTTGGCAAAAGATAAACTCTATGGGAGGAACAGTTAGCAATGTATCCTTCTATATAATAATACTTAGTTTATTACTAGCATTATGAAATTCTATTGTTGCTATTTTATATTTTCTATTAATACACTTATTCAACTTGATGTATACTAATTTTGGATTAACAGCCATGAAAAGAGAGGGCTAAATTCATCAATATTCCTAACTATATTATAGACAAGTAGTCTCTATCAAATCATCTATACAAATACAAACAAGGCAAAGATGGTAGTAACAATAACTATACAGATAGTAAAAGCCAACTTAGTAAAAGGATTATAATATTGTTAAGAGTGATTCATACTTACTGGAATTATCTATAGATAGTATAGAAGATAAATGTCATATGCCAAGTCCACTCATCTGGAAAATACATCTCTATAGTGATACTGCCTCCTCAATGTCCATGACACAAGCTTGTCCTCTATAATAGCTCTCCTTTTTACAACATATCTCTATAATGGTAGTATAACAATTTACCAGATATCTAGTCTTTTATAACAGGAATACTTCTATCTAACTCAGTCTTCTATAGCAGAGTCCTTCTTACTCTTATTGTTATAAATCAAAGACCTTAGGGTTGGTCAATGAAAAGAATCTTGTATTGGGTTAACACAAGAGAACTCAATAAAGAACTCTGTACAGGATTGTCTACCTTATATACTAATACCTAATGGTCTGTGCAAGCTATTTCTAGCCTACTCTAAATGACCATGTGTTTCACATGTTGTATAACGTTATCCTTTCAGAACCTTCTACATCCTTCCATGTGTCATGTGACTTGTGACCATGTCATCTAATGTGACCTGCTGTATGACAGTGTAATCTTGTCACTCTAACCCTAACCCTAATTCTAAAAATAAAATAAAGAAAAATAAATTGGAAAGAAAATAAAAATGAGGAAAGAAAATAAGAAAATGTTAAGTCCACTTCTTTCGTTCTTGACACCTATCAGTATCTCACCACTGAAACCTCCACTCAGGTGATAAGGGCTATACCACTGAAACCCTGAGCATCTCCTATATTTCTTACTTGTATATAAGACTAGTAGTTATATTGTAATTTACTAGTCTGGTAATTAACAGAACAATTCTTATTAAACTCAATTTCTGGTGTTTAATAGCAATACACCAATCAGTACTCATTTCTATCTCAAACTTTATTTATTCATTTGAAGTTGTAACTACATGGTAGACAAATGATACAGTATATAAGCTAAAGCCAAGGTCATTCCACAAGTTCACATTACCAAGTACAGAGTTTACATACTCTGCATATTATCTCTAAGTTAATCCTGTAGACTTCTATTTCTTAGTGTGAACTACACCTGACTACAGATCAGGTCAAAAGATGGTGTCAGAAGTAGTACTATGTAGATAAGACAATCTTGGCTTCAACAGAAGATTGTTGTATTGTATTTAGCTTTACTCATTGTGTGGTTGTATTTTGGAAGAGGGAATTTAGAGCAAGTATAGCATAATCTAAGTTGATTATCAGACAAAAGAACTATATATAGTGGTTAATGTTCTTAAATACAAGAAGTATTATTCTAATAATATTCTACTGCTATATAAACTCTAGATTGTTGGGCACTGCAAAGATTGTTATTTGGAACTCTATAGGATTAATAAAGAATACAGGGTTTGGTCCTCAGGTTGATAAATGATTGGAATGAAGTATAATATGTGCTGAAAGAGAGTAGAAAGAGAGTAGATGTTAAATAGTATATAACAAATATATAGAGTGGAAGAAAGAGAATGACCTATTACTGTTGGAGATGAGGGAGAGTTACTAGATAGATAAAGAGATATAAAATAATGTAGAAGAAATATCTGGAAACATGATTAAGAGTAATGGTGTGAGAAAGATTGATAATAGTGTAGAAGTAGGTAGTACTAATGAAATAGATGTCTTGCCTGAGGATGAGATACAAGGTCTAGCATAGGAAAAGCTAGTAGTTGAGGTGGAACAGTTAGCAGGAAAATAGCTAGGAGAGTGGACAATACATTAGTAGTATTGAGACTAAAAAAAAATCCCAAGCCATCACAAAGGTTACTAAAATCAAAGGAGTATTTGGCAAGAGAAAAGCTGGAGTCAAGAGTTCCAGATGTGTTTATTGTAATAATGGAAAAAGTGGTGGTCCAATAAACATTCTATGAGGCAATGAAGGACTCTAATACATAATAGACTTTAATAGTAAAGAAGTTTAATATAATGAGAGCTAAAAAAGTTTATGAACTGTGAAAAGGCTATTAGATGTGAACATTATTGAATCAAAGTGAGTTTATACTCTAGAGTTTAATAAATATGGGAGATTGTCTGAGAAAAAGACCAGGATTGTGGCACAAGAATTTATACAAATACAAGAAGTTTATTTTGAGAATATATATACAGTAATAGCAAGACTAGAGTTCTTTCAGCTGTTATTAGTGATAGTGGTATCAGAGAGGCTATATCTTTGGTAATTAGATTCTGTAGTAGCTTACCTAAATAGTAATTTTAATATATATATGGAGTAGCCTAAGAGTTTTGTAAAGAGAGAAGGTGATATGGTATGAAAGCTCTGCAAAACCTTATATAGTACAATGCAAGATGGTTACAACTGGTTTAAGACCCTAAGTTAAGCCTACAAGAACCTAGGCTATAATCAGTTATGAGCTAAGCTGACAATTAGAATAAAACACAATAAAGAAAAATTTATAATAATATACATATACACAAATATAAAGATAATAAAGAAAGTAGATCATATGCTAAGTGTGAAAAAGATAGTAGAGGCAATACAAATCTCTCAAAGAGTATATATAATCCAAATTCTTGAGAAGTTTGGGATGTTAAAATATAAGCCAAGGTCAATCTCACTCCCTATTAGAATTTCATATTCATTAAATAATGGACTAAAGACAGAAGAGGAGAAAGAAAAGATAAAGAATGTTTCATATTATGAAGCACCAAGATTATTAATGCAATTACAGATAGCCACTCAACTAAATCTGTCATTTGTAGTAAACTTATTTTTCTGATTTGCATTAAACTCTGAGAAATTACATTGGGAGGCTATAAAACACATGATTGTATATATTAAAGGTATTATTGATTATGAAATAATGTATTACTATAGCAGAAGCTTACAACCTATAGGCTTTGTTAACTCTGACTATATAACAATTATCAGAGTTAAAGATAATAGACTTGGTTCATTTTATTTTATTTTATTTTTTGGACTAGGGTATAGCATGATGTCACATATTACTATTACTATCACATAAAAGAATATAGAAGATTCTGGAACAATGTTGATTTTATAGATAGACGCTTTATGCTGAGAATTCTACTGAGTTCTCTTGTAATTAACCCAATATAAGGTTTATCTTTTGTCTTAACAGTTTGAGACTTAAGTTGTAACAACAACTGTAATACAAGACAATAAACTGATAGACATGTATTCTATATAAGAGAAGGACTAGTCTTATAGTCAACAAAAAGACAGGAGACTGTTGTAACATCAATTACAGAAGTAGAGTATATAACAGTATTTAGGGCAGTATAACAAGCAAGATGGTGAACTACATTTATTTTCATTTCATTTCTCATTTTCAATTTCTTTCCCATTTATTTTTCTTATTTTGAACTTAGAGTAGACTAGGTTTAGTATAGCACAGACTATTAGCCTAGTATATATAAAGTAGACACTTTATACTTGAAACTTCATTGAGTTCTCTTATGTTAATTCTAATTAAGGTTTCTTTGTTGACTTAGCACTTTGAGTCTTCAATTATAACAATATGGTTATTGTTCTTTTTTAATAAAGTATTTCATCTGCAAAAGTAACCTATTACACTATTTATTTACAACAAAAGAGCAATTAACATAATAGAAACCTACTATGGATACAAGAGTACAAAGCATATTGATATATAGCATCATTTTATCAAAGAGAAAGTCAAGACAGGTAAATTTCTACCTGTACATATCTTCAGATGAAGACAATATAGTAGATTTACTAAAGCTATTACTGAGGGATACTACAAAAAAATTTACAAGGGACTTAGAACTTTGGAAGCTATCAGAAGTAGGAGAATAGAGAAAGTAAGTGCCTGGGAGAGTATTATCTGAGATATAATATTGTGAAGACAACTTTCTACATTTTATTTTATTTCTTACAATAATGATCAATTAATCATAACTAGTTAACAGTCTGACAGTCTGCCAGATTATGCATGGATCTCAATTATAGAGCTTATATTTCAAAAATTTTATTGCATATAAAAAGACTGATAGTAGAATATTAAACCTTAGCTATTTTACTTATATTACTGTTAAAAGAACAGAATACATAGCAGCATAGTACAGTGTGGACAATTGGTGACTACTAGTAAGTAAGTCCTGTAGTAGAAGAGCTTAGTGTGAGTGATACAGAGATAAATCATAATATAGACTAAAGGCATAAAAGTCTCTGTAATGATAATATATCTACTAAGGTTTATATACCTATAGGATATTTAAGTCACTTTTTTCTCTTATACTATCATTTTATATAGTAGTGCCCAACAAAGAATCAGTGAATACATCTTCTTCTATTAGTTTTAGTCTACTATTCAACTCTCTGAATTATTACAACATGAATATAAACATGGAGATTGACACTTCAAGAGGTTAGTCTAATATTCCTAGCACTAAAAGCTTTAGGGAGTTGTCTGTACACTCAAGTATTTCATCCATTTTGTATATGGAAAGAATGCTAGCTTGTAATAACAGTCCCTTCTGGGCTAAGCAAGTTAATAATAACATATCTCAATTTTCTTTGTCCTATGCAATCCCAGAGATAAGGAATACCATCAAAGCTAATGAGGCTACAACTACTGCAAACATGCCAGAATCTCAAGAAAATTATGTTAATAGTATGGACACAAGGACTTGAAATATCATCAATTCTATACTTGATCTTTGGCTTAGATAAGCATTTAGAAGCTGATGCTAAAAATATCATGACTTCCCTCAACAGAATTGTGTTTTTTATCAGGAATAGACTTCTCAATAGTAAAATGGAAAAAAATTCTTTATATTGTAGGTTTTAGCAGTACTGCCTAAAACCTTATCTCATTTATATACAAATCAGGTTAGGATGCATTAAGTGTTAATGAACATAACAGAACTTTTTTTCAATGTATCTTAGTCTAATTCAAGCCAAATAATACTAAGGTCAATGCAAGTTACAAGAAAGAGTTGCAAAACTCTAGTAAGAAAGTTGATATTTCTAGAGTTCTCTCTTATATTCTCTAAGGCCAAACAAGAAGGATTTAACAAAGTCTAAATTCTATAAAGACAAAAGAAAGAAGCCTGTCAAACAGATGAATACTTATAGTAGTTGGTCATATATTCAGATATTGTCAGTCAATATCAAAGAAATTGTGAAAATCAAGAATAGCTTTCTGAATCTCTTAACTAGAAAAATTGAAGAGGTACAGAAAGTAATTAACAAACCAAAAAAGGACAAGCCTAGGTTCAATATGATAATAAAAGACTTTTTAAGATGATAAGTCCTAGTTTTGATAAACTTGACAAACTTAAACAAATTCATAGTATTATCCTATAAACATATTGCTAACATTAACAGGTCTTTTAAGAATATCAAATTAGATACCATGGCTAACTTTATTCAGGCTAATCATAAAGAACTTACAATCACTACCAACAAAGTTACATCTATATTGGACCTCAATATAATTGAAAAGTATATTAAGAATATTAATATCACTGATTTCAACAATATTAGGGCTCCAAACTACCTCAATCCAAGTCTTATTTAAAGATATTGGAAATTTTATATCTGATTGAGAATGTTGTGGTAACCACTAATCACAAAGACTAATAGCAGCATAACAAGTAAATCTCTTAGTAGGATATCAAGTAGGGATCACAAGAGAACTTGACAATGAGTCTCTGATATATTGCTATCCTATTTATATAATAGATATATGGTCTATGCTAGCAATAAATAACCCTACCCTAATGTCCATGCATTGTCCATGCTTTCACCATGCCTTATCCTCATGTTTTCTATAAGGATACTATGTCATATATATGTGCCCTGACATCATCCTTCTAGTTCCTTCTCCCAAAGTCTAGGCCTATGACCTCACATCATGTGCCTCTTCATCATCAAAATAATAAGAAAAGAAAAAGAAAAAGAAAAGAAATATTAAATCAAGAAAAATAGATAAAAGAAAAGAAAAAATGTTAGTGTCCAAGTGCATCATAACAGAGAACACTAATGTTCTTATCTCCTCTAATGTTGCTAAAAGAGTTTTACAATCTGCCCACATTTTTAATAATGTAGTTCTTGTTTCAAAACCTAGGATTATCAAAGCCTTTTCTAAATTGGATATGGCAGTCATCTAGATTGATATATAGGATACTCAAAGTATTTCCAAGACTAAGTTTCTTATAAATAAATGTTTCAATGTAGAAAACCATATTATAACTATTCAAGACACCAACATGAATCCAAGAGTACCTTAATATAAGAACCGTTAAAAATAGGAGTACATAATTCTTGTCAGGATCGCAAGAAGTGGACTTAGCTTCTTTTTATCTCTGTCCCTCTTTCTATTTTCTTCTCTATTTTCTTTTCTTTTGTTCTATTTTTAGCATGTAGAACTAGGATTAGAGGCGGCATAAGTCAGGTAACATGAGAAAGATTCTAGAAGGATAATGTCATACCATATGGGAATCTCATAGCTAACACATGGTTGTTTAGGGTAGGTTAGAAATAGCTAGCACAGCCCCTGGGGACTCAGTATATAAAGGTAGATTATCCTGTACAGAGTTCTCTATCGAGTTCTCTTGTGTTACCATGATACAAGGTTGTCTCCCAGCCCAACTCTAAGGGCCCTGAGTCATAACAATTCTCTTGTTATGCACATAGATCAAAATATGCCAAGTGCAATAGACTATACAAAGTAGAACACCATCATGTCCTAGTATGTTGTTACAAACCTAATTTCAAAATGAATCTGCCAAGACTTGAAACCAAGCAAGGCAAACCTTGTTTGCATAGTTTCAAGTGCATTAACTGCAAGGGCAATTACCAAGCTAATAGCAATACATGCTCTTTCTGGAGACATAGGTTTAACAAAGAATAGTATACAAAAAAGTATCAAGAGCTCTGTAAAAACAGAGGTAGATCAATCTGTTCAGCTATGAGTAAGGTAAGTTCATGATTTTAAGAAATCTCTATTTATTTTTGCAGAATGTTCATAAGAATAGACTACTTACCAAGATAATTTTAGAAAACAAAAAAAATTCAATATCCTTTTTATTCAAAAAGCTACTATAGTCTTTCATCTAAACTATTTCTACTTGGATAAACATCAATTAGTCTTAAAGTATCTCAAGAATACTGAGGTCAATATTCACAATATTCTTGTAATAACTGAGGATTCAACATTAGGGACAGAGATTGGAATCTGTCTTACCCTCATTATTCAGCTTATAGTGATATTCTCACAAAGGTTGCTGATTTCCTTGAGCTTATATTGTTATCCCCTATCTATCATGTTTCAACTCAATATACTGATAATACATAATACTAATGATTCAAATTCAATCATTGACCTTATGTTTCTTTGACTAGACTTTGTTGAAGCCAATAATCATTTCATTTTACTTGACTTCTAACTCTCTTTGGATCATGCTTCTTTACTAGTAGATATTTCCATTATTGAAGAATTGATCTAGGAAAAGCAACAAACTATTATTAAAAAACCTGTTATATCAATGTTTCCCAAAGCATTCATAAGTTCAGTGACAAATTTCTCTTCTTCCTTACTATTTCTAAGAATGTAAACATCATTAAACATTCAAAAACATGGTGGACTGAAGAGTGTAGCTTCAATCTGAACAGTTATTACTCTTCCAAGTTATTAGAGGATTGGAAGAAATTCAAGAGAATTGTCAAGAAAACAAAATATACTTTTTTCAATGAGAAAATTCAAGAAATTGTATTAAAAAACAAGAGATTCTGGGATCTCATAGATTGGATCAAGAAGCATAAGCTTTCTGCTACTGAAGCACTTCAATATAATAGGCATCCTTTGTCAAGATCATTGACGGTGGACTTTATTTTATTTTCTCTTTTTATTTTATTTTACTTTACTTTACTTTTTCTTTTTCTTTTTTCTATTTTTAGAACAACTCGGGTTAGGGTTGATCAGTCACAAATTGACGGCGTAGTCACAAGACTGATCACGGGACTCAGGAGAATGGAGTAGAAGGTTCTGGAATAAAGTGACGTCATACAACATGGACAACACATGTTGGCCTCATGTCATACACATGGTCATTTAGGG
>Ga0157364_1006265_pt1 | contig 12198 bp, 8 predicted proteins | sample AttsexASBM2_FD_111476 | JGI IMG/M metagenome (GOLD analysis project Ga0157364, IMG submission 111476) | Fungus gardens microbial communities from leaf cutter ant in Ribeirão Preto, State of São Paulo, Brazil - Atta sexdens ASBM2 | ecosystem: Host-associated > Fungi > Mycelium > Unclassified ...
TACAATGTAAGAAAAAAATTTATATACTCGGCTCTCAAAAATCATATTCCTCAAGAAGTATCGATTTTAAGGGAACAGAAGGTTTATTAAAAGCAAGAGAATTAGACGTGTGTAATGATTCGTGAGTATAGCAGTATACTTTCAGTATACTTTCAAAACATCAATGAAAAAATAATTACTTGATTGTTATGAATTTTAGGTCTCTGCTTTCATATGTCAGTGCCCAAGAGTATAAATATGAAGATCCAGAAGAAGGTGTAATTTTATTAGAACGGCGACTTTGTGTTACTCCATTTAGGTGAGTTAATAGGATATAGTTTATAGGTTTATAAGTGAATTATAACTTTTATTTTACAATCTGTATTAAGTTGAATCATTGAATCATTGAATCGCATCTCTATAAAGAAAAAGTCAAGAAATTTATCAATTTTTCAGTTCTGATAGTGAATATGTTAGAAGCAAAATGTCTGGTAAGCTACAAATAATTTCAATGTCATTGTTAAATATAGGATTATCATAGATTGATAGAATTAAAAAATAATTTGCTTATCACAGGTGTTTCAAGTACATCCACTTCTCAAAATTTACCAGAAGAAATACTGTTTATCGATGATGTTGCTCTTAGACAAGAACTTAGGCAGCTTGGCGATCAACCTGGTCCAATCACTAATACAACTAGACAGCTCTATCAAAAACGTCTTTTACGTTTAAGAAACATCAGGGATGCTAATTCTATTTCGTTTATACCAAATCGGCAGAGTTCTCCAAGAAATCAAATTTCAAAACTGAACAAAATCAAACCTTATTTGGAGCTTGGAGATTGGTTAAATCATCTGGATACTTACAGAAGTATGGAGAAGCAAGTATTTCAAGAATTTTTATCACCAGATCCATCTCGGAGATGGCGTGAGGGCACATCAAAAACATCTTTCACATATCTGCTGCTAGATCCGCGTATAACGCAGGATCTGCCAAATCGCAGTGTTCATCTTGCAGAATCAGAAATTTGGTCGATTTTCCTTAATGCTGTATTTTATATTGGAAAAGGCAAACGTTCCAGACCTCTTGCTCATCTCTATGATGCTTTCAAGATGTGGGTGGGTGGTGATAACAGTACAAATAGAAAAATCAATTGCATTCTCAATATATGGGACAGCGATTGCGGTGTGATCTGTTTGCATATTTTTCAAAATATTATTCCAGTAGAGGCTTACACAAGAGAAGCTGCCATGATAGATGCGATAGGAAAGGAATATTTGAAAAACTCTATAGGTGGGAAATACTATGGTATCGCGGCAACGTGGAGCATGCAACAAAAACAGAAATTTGGTAGATACTTATTATACAAAGCTTTACAAATTTTTATGCATGAGGGAGAGAGTCAGATTTTCCCTTGCCATTTATAATATAAGCAAAGTAAGATAGATGTAATATAACAAATAAATTTTAATATCGCGCTAGACTTTATCTATATAGATACAAGTGTATTGTATATTAATTTTTTGATGCACAGATAGAAATGTGACGACATAGTATTTTTATTAATTAAAAGTTTGCAAAATATGTAATTATGTGCAATTTGATAAAATAAATAATATATAGAAATGTGTACAAATACAGTAAATGTTCAGTGCAAAATTAGTGCTTCGAATTAAGAGAGAAAATTAAGCTAAAAGTAAAACATTAAAATAATGTATAACTAATAGTATAACGTAATTGCCTGATAAAAACGTGTATTTATTTAATTTATAACATTAAAAAATGTAGAATTGTATTAAGTGATATTGTATTTAAATTCTAAAAAAAAACATTGAATATATATGTAAGCAATTATTCATACAGATATAACAATTATTTTTGTACATTTATTAATATAAGTTTTGCAGAATATAACTACATATGTAAAGTGAATTAAATATTAAAGTGAATACAATACTTTTTCACCAAGAAACGTTTTGGATTCTTGTCAAATGTTACAAATATGGCCTATCAGGTTCCGTGTCTTTTGCTTTCTTGTCTCTGGACCTAGGATACCATTTGTGCTTGGTAGTATATGTGACTTTCGTTAATTCTTCTATAACTTGATACTCCTTCTTCTTCCTAAACATCTCAGTAACTTCTTTGTTTCCGATACGTAGTACAGAAAGGTCGGGCTTTTCTTCGGGCAGAGGTAAGGAACACTCGTACGGAAATGTCTTCTCTGGATGCCAGCAGACAACCATGCGATCGTCGTCCATAAATAGTACCGCTTCTGAGGGTAGAGTACTGTACTTAGTGTGTCTCATAGAGCGGACGCAAGCTTGGATCGTGCGTAACACAGGATTCATCTGCCGTAACAAATCGCAATCAACACATAATATGAATAAATTTTTCACTTATTTATTACTTAATTATACTTAATTATACTCTATATTTTAACTCATCAATAAATAATTGCCTAGTTTACATCGTGTACTTGATACGGGTACCAATTAGTAACTTTCTATTAAATTATTTTAATTTCGGCGATACATGTAAACGTATACATGATATGTGTATTTAATCAATCATTTTGTTGTATATTGTATCAATTTAATTCATCATTCTTTAAATATATTGCTGAAATTAAAATAATTTAATTATTTAACTAGGCTAATGAGCTTGATTAATCGCACAACAGTAATCTTTCGTAATAATATTCTGTAAGTCTTTAAATAATAATTCGCGATTTATACTTCACAATGTTTCAGTCTTGCCTTTCAATTTCATAAATTTTTCTGAGGATGAAAATTCGACTTGAACATCTGATTTTAACCTCAAATCACTATGTACTTCGATGTTAATTGTGTACGAACTGCTTTTCTGTAAAAGCGAAAATTTGATTGGATACTACACTGTCGCTTCCTGCCAACAACATTTCTTCTTTAGACTGATAGTTCATAAATTCTTATCAGGATATAAAATTTATTGTATATATTTTTAATATATATATGTATTTGTATAACGGGAATAAAAAAAAAGAAATAACATACTTTTATTCCCTTTCAATCAACTATTAAATTAAAATTGCATTTCAAAATGAATATTGTACAATTTCAATGATTTAAAACATTCAAATTCATTTTCTAGAAAGTTTTGTTGCTTTAATTGTTGTGTTGTAGCAAATAAGCGATATACATTATTCTTATATTGTGGTTTTTAGATTCAAGATTATCTTATTAAGATATAAAGCGGAGAGCATAGATTTTTAATAACGCATAAAACATGAGGCTTATGTTAAGAAAATCAACAAATCAAATTAGAGTCCTTTATTTTATGGAAAGGAAGAAAATAAAAGACTTTGGTTCATTTTCTTATTCCTCATGTTATGCAAAAGTCTATGTTCTCCACTTAATCCTAAGATATCATAAGCCAATGGCTGCGTTTAACAGAAAAAGCAACTTTTGCAACTCTTGTAAAATTCTTGAATATAATTATACATTTAGATTCAATGAAGAACTATGGGCAAGACCAATCATATTAAAGAATTTTACAACAGTTGCAAAGCTACTTTCTCTGCTGAACGCAGCCACAAATACTGCTTAAACGCGTTCTTGCAGTATTTGTCTCCATAGTCTCCATGCATGACAGTCATTCGTCAGCGAGCTTTCATGCGCATCCGCACGAAATACATATGATGGCAAGGGCAGATGGAGAGTAAAGGTGTAGGAGGAACGAGTGGAGTACGCGGCACTACGCGCGTAACGGCTGGGAAGACAGAAGAGTCTGTTGCGAGTCTGTCGAGCGAACCTGATTACTTGTTCTCCATAAAAGAGCATTATCGGCTAGCGAGAGTGACGGAGGGAAGCATGTTAGCAGTGGATCGCCAGTGCCCCGATACCTGGTTGTCATCTCTTTAGCGAGATGTCGTAGAGACCAGTGTGGGAGTCATGAAAGGGGAAGTCTGAACTGTTGATGTACCTTTTGAGTCGCATTGCGATTTGAACAATCGTTTTCTTACGAGTGAACCTGGTCGATGTCTGATACGTTCGCGTCGCGATGCAGAAACTGCAGAATGAAGTAATACGGTTTGCTTAGTTTCTAATCGAGTCAGGTGTCGAGCTAATGATTCAATTCGTTCAACGAACATTCAAGATTCGCCGGTTATAAATAGTCAAATTATAAATTATCTCATTGTTCCTTTGTATCCGGAGAAAGTGGTTCTTTATTACTTTTGGTGAAGGTGTGATAAACTAAAGCAGCAAGGATGATGATGGGCGATCAGTTTCGAAGTAAAGTGGAACAATATTCACCGAAGTCCTCGCCAAGAGGAGCACGGTCTCCAGTAGTATCTCGTCAAGATTCTACAGGAACACTAAAGACAACCATCTCCCTTGGGAAAAACCCTTCCATAGTTCACAGTGGACCATTTTATCTGATGAAAGAACCCCCAGGTAACGAGAAAGTCACATATAGAAAAAGATCAATATGTACAGCATGTACAAGTTGATTCAAGTCTTTTTATAAATGAGATATAATCTTAAAAAAATAATTAGTAAAACTTAAAATTATATATATTACTTTTTAGGGGAAAGCGAACTGACTGGAGCAACAAATTTGATGGCCTATTATGGCCTGGAACACTCATATAGCAAGTTTAGTGGTAAAAAGCTTAAGGAACAGCTATCATCTTTTTTACCAAATTTGCCTGGCATTATAGACAGACCTGGGCATCAAGATAATAGGTAATTTAATTTAAAATTAAAGTAAATAGGCTCATATGATACATTACAATGCAATGTAATTTAACTAGTGGCTCATTTCGAGCTTTTTCAGGTAATTTAAAAATTATATTAATAGACAAGAATATATTAATTTAAAATACAAAAACAAACATTAACCTAATATAATTAAAATCAATTATATTACGATAATAGTGGACAGTGTCTTGCGTGTTCCATTCTATTATGCATAAATTTTGCCTGCATGATTTTAAAATTAATTTAATTTAAATTTTTTTTCATACAAGAATATTTAAATATCATATGTATTTATTTCACATTTTGTTCTTTTTATCTTTTTAAGCTCTTTAAGATCGGTAATTGAGAAACCTCCCATAGGCGGTAAAGAACTACTGCCTTTAACGAGTGTACAGCTTGCCGGTTTTCGATTGCATCCTGGTCCAGTAAGTATTTTTATACATTAAAATATATGTACATAAATATAACTATTAATATATATATGCAGAATTGAATATGCATATAAATTCATGAAATGTTTAAGCACTAAGATTCACAAAAATAGAATTATTTCTCTTAATTGGTTTATTCTTTTTGGTCTAATTTGAATTATAAATAATATATATATTTTTTTCTAAAATAAATAATATGTATGCAAAATGTTAAGTTACATAATGTAATTTTACAGCTGCCGGAACAATATAGATATATAAATCAAGCCCCTCAGAGAAAACACAAAAATAAGCATAAGAAACACAAGCACAAGCCTGGAGAAGTTCTCAGTGGACAGGAGACAGCTACGACGGACGTAGGTGGTTCCGATACGCACGAAAAGAAACATAAGAAACAGAAAAGACATGATGAGGAAAAGGAAGCTAGGAAGAAGCGAAAGAAGGAGAAAAAGAGAAAAAAGCAGAAACACAGTCCCGAGCACACCGGCAGCCTCACACCGTCTCAGCATTCCAATTCGTGATCTCTAATCTGTCCTTTTCAATTCATGCCAAACTTTTGATCGAAATCTAAAAGAAAACATACGATATGTCAATACGATTAAAATATACACAAATATATATATTTATTTGTGCTAGGACTGTAAATATATTATGATATACTCGTATTAAATATTCTACGAATAATAAATAAAATATTCTACGTTTGTACAAATAATTTGGATTCGAAATTCGCAAATTTGAACAGTCGAATAGTTGAATTAATGAATTTATGAATTAATAAATTTGAATTATTAATTCATATGAATTAATAATTTAAATATACGAATTAATTAATTTGTATACTCACGAATATTCGGATTAATATCATATTTATCAGTTCTATCGATCATATTTACAGTTCTAACTTGCGCATAATATACATATATGCTTATTTTTTGATATTATTAGATTCGACGAGGAAGAAAACTATGTGCAAATTATATGTAAAGTATACATTGTATCATAAAGTAATATAATCTTTTTCATTCGGAAGATTATATGTAGGGTTACTTTTAGATTATATGTAGGGTTACTTTTAGAATCGATTTAGATTTGTAAAAAGCTTAACGCTTTATGAAATTGTTTGCTCAATCTTCCTCGTTGTTTTGCACGCCAAACGAATGTTACAATTACATGCGTTACGATGGAAAAAAAAACGTTTCCGAGCAGAGTTCAATTTCATTAAATCTCAGCGCTAAAATGACAGAGCGATTAATGTATGGTGTTTTATTTTCGAATGTTTTGTAAGTGAAGTTCAATCGTTGCAATTAATTTTTAGTTTAGTGTAATCTTTTTTTTACCTAATCGTGCAGTATCATTAATGTATATATTATGTTTTCGTAATTTGCATACTCGAAAGTTGCCTGTATCAGTGAAGGGGAAGTGTAAAATATCACCATGTGTAATAAAACGATGCAGGATTCACTGTAGATCTATCGATCCCAGATCTATCGATCGCTTATGTCACGTTATAATTGTAAAGTCCATATTAGACTATAAAGATTACGAATTGGAAATTAAAATTCAATCAAAACGAAACAAATTAAGGCTATGTTCCAAAAATTTATAGTTTACGTTACTATACATTTTCAGCACTGGCAGTGAATTTTAGAACAGCCTAAATTGAAAATTATCTGATTGGAATTTTAACTTTGAATTTGTAATTCTCAATCTCTATTCAATGCATAATTTGATATGGGCGATTGTGTCGAAATTAAGGTGTAAATATATCTACGAGAATTGATGGGAGATTGTGTAAAGACAGAATTGTTCGGATGCATTGCTGTTCTATGTAAAGTGATGTTGATGATTACGAAGTTCATGAATGTACAATACACATGTTTTAAACCTGACGCGACGGATTTAGTGAAGAAAAAAAGAGATATATTGGAACGAGAACATTCGAATCTAATATTTATAGCATGAAAGGGAAAGAATTAAAATGATCGATTTCGCAATAGCAATTAATGTATCGTTTTTCATTCCTCAATTATCTTCTTTCATTCTCCCTATAATAATGTCAACATCAGACGAACGTAATAAGCTCGAATTGTCTTATATGCCTGTTTCTAATGTAGATAATGGGCTATTCCAAAATCTGGCTAGTATTGAAAATCTATACTACATGAAACGTAAACTACAGATTTTTAGCGCTGGCAATGAATTTGGAAACACAACCTTTTAAATTTTAGTCTTAATTCAACTCATTCTTCATCTTTTTCTAGATCTAAGAATTAATTTCTATTAAAGTTAATCGGTGGAAACAACGAAGGTCTGTTTTCTATAATAGAATTAATATATACTTTCAGAATTTAAAATGAAAAAGATATATGTTTAATATTTGATAAAAACGAAAAAGAAAAAGTTCTAGTCTAAAAAAGATCTAAAAAAGAGACTCCTATTATCCTACTTTTTGCTCCATTTTTATTAAATATTTTTTATCAAATATCGTTCTTTTAAATGTACCTGAAGACTCTGGAGATAGCAAGAACAGAAATGTACGCAGCTCTCAAAAATATATTACCTTCTAGGATCATCAAAATTATCAGTGAAATAATTATTTTAGCATAAGAATTGAATTAAAAATCGCGTTAAAACTCGAATATTTGAAAATTCAATAGAGCTCATTTCAGCCTTTTTAGCCTTTATTAGATTATAGGTTTGTCCGCGTTGTTTGTACTTTTTGTACTCAGCATTTTCGCTTTGTCCTTCTTTAAAGTTCGAATATATATTTATTTCCTTTTAAGTGCAAAAATTTTTAAGGATTTCAAGTCACACGAACAGATCTTTTGTAGCTGCACCCTTGATGAAAAATTCTGAATTACTTCTGAACTAGTGCGATTAGTTAAAGCAGAGAAAAATATGAGAGAGGATATAGGGATCTTTTTCCTGCAAAATGTTCTACACATTACTGCCTTCTGAAAAGTGGACGCAAACTACATAACAATATCCAGTTTTTTCCGGTGCTTCTGATGAAAATAAATCGTTGAAATAGTTAAAATCTCTATTAATTTGATAGATTTATTTCAATCGATTTACTTCCATCAGGAGCACCTGATTTATTTCCATAAGCATATACAATTTATGATAAATATGTATATATAACTTTACAAATACTTTTTAGAGATGTCAAAATATACGTAAAAATCGTTTAATAATTTTTATATACTTATAAAAATGATGAAAATTAATCCAGAATACAAATGACCAACGTGTATATGTACCCAAAACTAAGATGTGCACTAAGGATTAAATAAAATTATTTAAAGTACATATTTAAAAAAAAATATGAAAGAATTATATAATATTTATTATTTTAAATAACTATACTTCTGATCGACTTATTTCTTATGTAATGTTTTAAATAATTTCCCGAATCTATTTTATATTTTTTATTTTAAATAAGTCGTAACAGAAAGTTATTTTATACCAAGCCATAATCGGCATTATATTAAGTTTAAACAAATTTTGAAACACAGAATAATTTATAGCAATAGTAATGTCATAAATTAATTTTTTAGCTGAATTAAATTAGCTGAACTAAATTAAATAATTAACAAGATATTTAAATCAATCATATTTCTTTCAGTCAAAGTGCTATATTGAGCGCAAATTTCACAATATTTAAAAAATTTGCATGTATTTTTATATAAAGAATGTATAGAATATTATCAACTTTTGTTTAAAAATGAATCATTTCAAGACTATAATGAATAATTACCAATTATATTAAAAAGAATCGTGCAATATACAGGATTTAAACTAGTGCTAGAGATGCCACAAAGCAAAGCGCGAAATGTATGACCAAAGAGAAACCTGAAAGAGAATATAACGGCCTAAAACTTGTAATTAAAATATTGGGTATGGGAAAAAATTCGTGGCGATTTTTTAGTAAAATTAAAGTGTTTTTCTTAGAGTATTGAAATCAATTTATTTAAACCAAATATGCTTCATTATTTTCTATAATATTTTGCCATTTTTGGGGCAGAGCCATAATTCCATCGTGATAGAACTTCTGTAGTTTCTGATCGAAAAACTGCTTCAAGTGATTTTCGCAGGTCTCTTTTGAAGCTAGCTTTACACCATTAAGAGAGTTCTGCAGAGATCTAAACAAATGATAGTCTGAGGGTGTTATGTCAGGACTATACAGCGGATGCATTAAAATTTCCCAGCCAAGCTCTCGCAATTTTTGCCGAGTCATCAAAGATGTGTGTGGTCGAGCATTGTCGTGATGGAAGACGACACCTCTCCTATTGATTAATTCTAGCTGCTTCCTCTCAATTGCTTGTTGTAAACTCTGCAGTTGTTCACAGTAGAGTTCAGAATTAATTGTTTGATTGGACGATAACAGCTCATAGTGAACAATTCCCTTCCAGTTCCATCATACACAACATCACCTTCTTCCTCGTCAATTCAGGTTTTGTGATTGCGCCTTCTCTCTTTTCTTTATCCACGATCTTTTTCTAGTTGTCGTAGGTGATCCATTTTTCATCATCAGTTATCATTCTCTTCAGAAATGGCTCAATTTCATTTCGTTTCAGTAGCGTATCACAAATGTTAATTCGGTCCATCATGTTCCTAATACTCAACTCGTGAGGAATCCAACGAGCTTCTTTTTGTATTCAGCTTTGTGTTAATGATTTAAAACTGTTTTTGGTCGATGCCTTGTTCCCTGGCATCTCAACAGTGCTTTCATGCTTATCACGTTCGACTTTTACCATGATTTCATCGGACTTTTCAGTGATTGGTCGACCGGAGCGACGTTCATCTTTCACATCGAAATTTCCAGCATGAAAACGAGCGAACCATTTCCGTGCTGCTGATTTTGATAGATATCTTCACCGTAAATAGCGCAAATTTTTTCACAAGCCTGTGCAGCATTCTTGCCTTCATCGTAGCGATACTGCAAAATGTAGCGAATTTTTTCCTTATTTATTTCCATTTTCAAAATAAAATAACTTGATCCACTTCTCCGATTTCAATCTTTTTCGGCTCAAAACAAAGGTTAAAATATCACTTTTAAACGCACGTCTAGTGTTGCCGATGCGATTAGTAGTTGCCGACTGCTGAGCATTTAATGCCATCTAGCGGGAAAAACGCCACGAACCTTTTCCCATACTCAATACTGCCCTCCGACAAAATGGATATAAACTAAATAGCAATGTCCACTTTCTTTCGCTACATCGTTCACTTTTGAAGACTGGAGGGGATCGATTCTGTATCTTGAAATGAGATGAAAATTACAAAAGTGAATTTACTAGAATATTGATAATTTCATTGATCAACATCTAGTAAATTTGTTCACTTTTGTAATTTTCACCTCGTTTCAAGATACAGGCTGTAGTCAAAATCTCATTACAAATGTTTTGAAGTGTTTGATGGACCAATTAAAAGAAAGAATTTTATAATATAAACTAACCAATTAAAAACCTCTTCGAAGCGTTTGCAAAGCATCGCGTTGATCATATCCTTGGAGTGAAAAAAGAACAGACCTACAAGAGCTACTTTCCAGCTAGAACACAGAGACATTGCACTGTGTTCCACTATGTAAAGTACTTGTTGGAATGCAATTTAGTTTCATAGTGTAACACCAGAATGCATTGCAGTCTTCCATTCTGTTCTTTCTAATTATATTTAGCGCATCAATAATAGATTTATGATTTTTATTTAGACTTAAATTATAATTTTTTCAGAAATGACGATTTTTGAAGATTTTGTAAAATAAGTACGGCTACCAAATAACTTTTGAAGAGTTGATAACATTAGCATATTTTACACGCTCGTACTTAACTTTTTATTGTGTTGAGCAGTGTAACACTGTGTTATCTGTGTACGTGTTGGAAACATGCTAAATTCCAGAATGGCGCGAATTTTAAAATGCGACAATATTTTTTTGCGTATACATCTAAAAATGGATTCGTGTTTTCCTGAAACAAAAGCAGATCAACTGTATAAACACTCGCTACTCGAGTTACAAGATCCGAGCCGTTCTAGATTCCCGAACATTCCAATTGCGATTCGAAACAATTCGAAATCGGACGGAGTGAGATTCGTGTTCCATCATCGCTATTCACTATCCATATTGCGTGGCACGAGGTGGCACGACCTTGTTTCCCTGTGAATCGTGTGACGGAGTCACACGCGTCAGCAAAGATGCAGCATAGTATACTCCGCGTAACAAGTCTCCAATTGTTGCAAAGACGCCTCTTTAAGAAATACCATGTGAGGGTTAGATTTGCGCCCAGCCCTACCGGTAACAATCATTATATTATTTATGCCGGTTTTCTCTTTTTTGCTCATTCAGTTTTACTGAAAAAGTACCAATATAAATACTGGGCGTTGTCTTAATCTAACTGTCCTAGAATCAATCCTTATTCACATATTTCAGGCCATTTGCACTTAGGAGGATTGCGCACCGCGTTGTATAATTATTTATTTGCACGTAGCAACAATGGCACATTTATTTTGAGGATCGAGGACACCGATCAAACAAGGACAATTCCTGGAGCAATAGAAAAAATTCAGGATGATTTGCTATGGGCAGGGATTATATCCGATGAAAATCCTACCAGAGGTGGTCCTGTTAGTCCTTATATACAGTCATCAAGGCTTGAATTATACAAGTATGTATATAACTTGATGCTCAGATTTACAAATCTATCGAAAACAAAATCTGCTATAAATTTTGTTAGAATACTAGTAGAGATTAAACAGAATCTATAGAAGAATATATATGATGATAAATTGAATGGAGTTTATTTTTAATTTCTGTTCTTTTATTTCTTTTATATTATTTCCAGAGAGCAGGTGCTTAAACTCTTGAACAATGGGTCTGCTTACTATTGCTTCTGTACAGAGAGAAGGTTGGATCTACTAAGGAAAGAGGCGATGAAATGTGGACAAGTACCTAAATATGATAACAGATGTCGACATTTTACTAAGGATGAAGTAAAAGAAATGATTAAGAAAAACTTGGCTTATTGTATTAGATTTAAGGTATGTCTTTTAAA
>Ga0157364_1006266_pt1 | contig 12197 bp, 8 predicted proteins | sample AttsexASBM2_FD_111476 | JGI IMG/M metagenome (GOLD analysis project Ga0157364, IMG submission 111476) | Fungus gardens microbial communities from leaf cutter ant in Ribeirão Preto, State of São Paulo, Brazil - Atta sexdens ASBM2 | ecosystem: Host-associated > Fungi > Mycelium > Unclassified ...
ATATATGTTAATGTTCACTGTACTTATTCCTCTTCTATCTCCTTATTCCTTATTTTTGTTTTTATATATAGTTTACATGCCATTATGAATTCTACTACTTGCTCTACCTCTCCATTGAACAAAGATAGTCTTGCTATCTCTTTCTATTTCTTTGAAGGCTATGACCTTAGAGTAACTGCTATTAGAGCAACTGAACAAAGTCTGTAGAGTTACATGGGGTTTATGTTTTAGAAAGAACCTAAGTTATATTATCTATATGAGAAATAGGGCAGGGCACATCTTTAGGAGAAATCTAAGAGGACAGAATAAGGTTTCTTGAAGACAGCAACTATCATAAATACTCTGCAGTCTATTCTAATCTAGCAGAGCTATGCTAAGGTAATCAAAGAATAATAGGGACCAGATGGCTAGAAATTTTGATGGAAACATTTAGAAGGTTATTTAGAAGGGCAGAGAATATGGAATAACAATTGTAGAAGTAATAGATAGAGTTCAGGATGTGAGTGTAGTAGAGTTGTTGTAGTGAATACTACAAAGTTGTTTGTGGAGTTTGATGTCTGAAATAGCCAGATCAACATTGCAAACTTGTGACAAGGTTTAGTATTGGAGAGTGCAAAAGAGTCAGGTCCCCTTATAACTGCTTCTTCTGCCATTAATATTACTAGCTAGTCTCTTAGAACTGCTATCTGTTCTGCTTGTTGTACAATTAGAAGCTGCAACTGCTCTGTCAGCTAGACAGATACTTGTTAACTTATTGTAGTTGTATAGAGTAGTAGTAGTGGTGTTATTGGTGGTGATGGTGATAATAATGGTGATAATTTGGGTAGATAGGGTAAAGAAGCTAGTGAGAGAGAGGAGACAGTGCTGCTTTCACTCTTTATCTCATACTCAGAAGTTGACAAAATCTTGATAGGTACTAGTGGGTATTCTTCTTATCCCACCTCATACTATCTACTGACTATCTAGATTACTAACTACTGCTCTAATCAAAGTGCAAACTATCTTGACTTAATATTATATGCTAAGTCCAACCATGAAAATAGTCTATCTTCCATGGTAGTGTTATTCTTTCACATATCCATTCTTAACCTGTCTCTTATGGCAATGTTATCTTCTATCAAAATCCCATGAGTACTTGGTCTTTCATGGAAAAGTTTACTTCTTTCCAGACTTGATCTTCTATGGTAAAGTTCTTCTATCTAACTCCTTTTAGTATTTTACCACTGAGATCTCTGCTTGGAGCTGTATTCTGAGACACCTAAGTTCTCCTAATATCATACTTGTATATAATAATTGGTAGATACACTGTATTCTCCAGTCTGATAATCAAATATTGTTAAATATCAACTCTGGTGTTTTATAGAGACACAATTTCTTATCAAAACTTACTTCCTTGAACTCTGGTCATTTTCTGAAGTTACAATCCTATAGTAGACAAATAGCACAGCACATAAGCTGAAGCCAAAGTTATTCTGCAAAGTCTATGACTCCACACTTCTTATATACTTGGTATAAACTCTGTTATGATTCTAAGCTTGGCTCAGGTTACAACTTGGGCAAAGGTTTGAGTAAGAGAGGAGAGGATGATCAATTGGTAAAGCATAAGGATACAGACTTGTATCTACAGCTATATATACTTAATGACTATAAGGAAAGAAGAAGACATCTTTGAGGAGACAATGAGAAAAGACTAAGGAAAACATGAAGAGACCTCTACTACTACATAAGACACTGACTGATAATACACAATGAGAACACAAGGTATAGTAAATATGAAATATTTTCTAACACATGTTCAAGCAATGAGGTAAACATATGTAATACATGAGGTATCAATTATAACAATACTCCTATTTTAGTATTTATATCCTCATGAATTTCTTGTTCAATCCATCAATACTAAATCTCCAACTATGTATGTTGCTACCATCTTCTTGGTTAGGTCTATAATCAGTTTCTCTTATAAAGAGTTGGCTATGAAGAATGGTTCATACATTGATAGAGATTTCTTAATGACTGGTGTTTGCCTTATGTTTTTGTTGGAGAAATTTAAATGCTATGTTATTCCAATTTGTTCTCTTCTCTATTGGTTTGAATGGTTTTGTAACAAGTTGGAGGTAAGAATGGCATTGTCTTCATGGAATATTATATATGTTCTTTATGTATTTCTTGATGGTTTGCAAGTCTAGAGCACTTGTCACTTTGTTGGTCATAATGACTAACCCACTGTTTTCCATGTGGATGAAATCAGCCATGACTTCTGATTTGATGTTTTTGAGTGTTCTGTTGATGTTAGTAACATAAGAGCGTGATTCCTTTATAAAGTTATTAGCATTTTCAGAGTTCATTAGGACAATGTCTTGTTTTCAAGATTGTCTCTTGGTGGTCATATTGAGTTGTGGTTTAGTCTTGCCACCATCACTAATGATTTTCTGAATATTTTCTATTTTTTTGTTTTGAAGATTTGGGAACACTTCCTTAATCTTCAAAGTTTCCCTAGCAGTGTTGGTGTTAGCAGATGATGCTTGAGCATACAATTTTTTTCCTTTGTTATCTGGATTTTTCTTGAAAAATTTTGAAATTTTGACAACTTCCTTAGAAGACTTTGCTGGAATAGGCAGGGGGAAAACAGAGATAGCTCCTAGCTTGTCAATATCCTTATCTTTTTTGGAGCTTGTCTCTTTGATAATTTGCAGGCTAAACTGAGCCTTAATCTTACACCTGAAAGAAAGATTATTCTTATCAGCAATAAGTTAATCCCAGTGGGACTCATATAGGGCAGAGATAAATCCCCATGCCACTTCACTGACACCTTCAAGATCCTTAACATCGTTTGCCTTATCACCTTCAATTGATTTGTTAAGAATGTATTTCTGCATTCTTCTAAGGGATTCCTTAATGTGTTTGATGTCTAACGCTAGATGCACCATAGAACCATGAAGTGAGATTACATGAAAATTACTGTCCCACGATTCAGAGTCTAGAGCCTGATTGATGTCATAAGGCAGCTACATATTGAACATGTTTTTGTTAGAACTGCAAGAAAAGTTGAGGACCAGATCTTTAATAGAAATATATTGTTCCCTTGTGTTTTTTGTAGAGTCAGCTACTACACTGACTTGATTTTTATTCTGGTTATCTGAGTTCCCTTTCTTGAGAGATGTATATGAAAGTTGAAAATTCTCTTGTTCAGTTTGATTCAGCCAGAAGAAATTGTTATTTTGTACCTTCATTCTGTTGACATAAGGAATAGACAAAGCGTTTGAATGTGTTGAAGTTGCTCTTGAACTGATTGGGCTTGGTGCTATAGACCTACCTCTTGTTTCATCTATATTGATGTCCTCTGAGAGGTTGTGGACCTCTACTGAGTTAGACATAGCTAAAATGTTAAAGGGGAAGAATTTATTTGCAATTTCTATATTAGGTGCTACCATACAAGATGGTGGTATGAAAGAGAGAAGTGATGATATAATCCTACTCCTAAGTCTAAAATAAGGAAATAAATAAGAAAATAAAATAAAAATGAGAAAGAAAATAAAATAAACCAAGTCCATCATCTTGAACTTTGACATGAAGTGATATCCTTAGAGTGAAGAGCATTAATAGGCCTACCAAGTAAATAGTTCTAGAACCTAAGAAAATAGCAATAATTGTTACAATTACTACTTCATGTCCTATAGATGTTTACATCATGATTTGAACATGTGTTAGGGTTCATTTCATCTTTGACTCATATTTACTATGTCTTCCATCTTCCTCATTGTTTATTATTTAGTGCCTCATATAGTAGTAAAGGCCTCTTTATGTCTTATGTTTTCCTTATTGTTTTCCTCAAGAATGCCTTTCCCTTTTCTCATGGTTACTAGGTATATATAGCTATAGATATAATTCTATATCTTTATGCTTTACTAATTGATTATCTCTTTTATCCTTACTCAAGTCTTTGCCTAAGTTGTAACCTGACCCAAGCTTAGAATTGTAACAACAATGTCTATTAGATAGACAGTACTATTCTCTTTGCAAGCATAACTACCATTCCTTCTCTGACATACTCTCTTTCTCAAAAGTCATTAGATAATGTTCTCTTACTTGCTGATTATCTTTCTGTATAGTATATTTCTCAGAGTAGTTCCACTAAAAAATAGATTCTGAAGTTTTATAAGAAGTGCTTGGAGAAGAAATTCCCAAACTCTTCTGTTGAGGTTTTCATGTCCAGGATTGTTAAAATTATTGAACTATTATCTGCTAAGGTTCAAAGTAATTTCTTTACTATGGAGGTTAATTTATCTACAGCTTTTACTTCTAGAAAGTATGCTGACAACAATAACTATGTAGTGTCTTTAGAAAGTGATGGTGAGTATAACTTGAATAGTTAAACCCTTAGCAATCAACTGTATATGTCTCTTCTCTTATTGATTGATAATTTACTGAACTCTTTGGCTTAGTCTACCTAACTTATGTAAACTGTCTTTAAATATGCAGTCTAGAAAAGGTGAGTATCAGTTGGTATTATTGGTCATAAAGTTCAACTTAAGAAGTATCTTTGAGGTGCATTACCTAGAATAGATAATGTTATAGTGTGCTCTCAAGAAGTTATTCAATCTATTTACTAGATTTTTCAAGAGAACTTGTTACACAGCATAAGATTCCCTATTTAGAAGTGTGTTAGCAAAGAAACATGTTTGTGAGCAGATGTTCTTTATCTATTCACTCTTGATATTCTTTCTTCACAAGTTTCTAACACTTACAATGTCCTCTCTGGATTTTTTTAGTATGCAGTTGGAAGCTAGTGTTGCTTAGTTCTTATAGTATTTTAATAAAAAAATCCACTTCTGCTTGACTTCTATCAGTGGAGCATAGAATTGGACACTAGGTGCTGCTTGCCAGTTTAACTAGAATACTTTATTACCTTGCCTTACTTGATCTATATATCTTACAGCTTAAACCAGGTAGAGAAGTCCATGTTTTTGAGGTGTACTATTGGTAGGATGGCAATTTGACTTTGAATATTAGTTTGAAGACCCCTTCTAAACTTGATAACAATGGTACATAGATCTGTATATCCAGCCTTAGTAATCAAAACCTGGAACTTGTCCAAATAATCTTCTACTACATGACTGCCTTAATAGTATGCTGACTTTTTGAGTTTGTTGATAGCTTCTGCTTTAGCACTCATGAGAAAGAAATAGATATAGAAAAGCTCCTGAAACTCTGGCCAAGTAGTAATAGAGAAGACTTCAGTACTAAACTCTTCTCTAAATAGGCTTTCTGTCCACTTTACAGCTTAATCACTTTTAAAGAATGCTAACACTCAGAGAATCTTATACTGGATGCAGATGAACTGATCTATAGATAGCCAGATACAGAGAAAGCAGATACTAAGGAAAGTATGGCCCAGTTGGCAATTATCTGCAAAGTTCATAGAAGGAGGTACACCTGTGGGTATGAGGGTATGGCTGGATACTAAAGTTTACAAGTCAAGGAGTTGATTCTAAGACTAGCAGATGTTAGGATGACTGGGTAAAGTCTATGGGGATTTGTGGAGTTTTGTGATTTCCAAGAGAACTTAAGTTTATTGACAGAATATTTTAATGATACAACTTGCCTTTAGAAGAATCTAAGAGAACAGATTAATATTTCTAAAAGCAACAGACATCCTATGTACTCCTACTATACATCCTAATCTTCTCAGATCAGCTTATTTTATAAGAAATAATTATAATAGTATGACCAGAAATGTATTTGATGAAAGGCTTTAAAATGTTGACCAGAAAAGAAAGAAGAGTTACCAGTAGCAATAGGTAACAGAATTGCACTTGGTAGAGGTTAGCAACAGAGAGCAACAAAGTCTACTAGATGAGCCTTCCAGAATTGGTAGTAGTGTTTGGTGTCCCAGAGAAGAAGAAAACTCCACAGACTTCAGAAACAGTATTAGGGTGTTAGGGTTCTGCAAAACCCTACAGCAAGAATGTTATTGGTTGAAACTTCTAAAGTATGCTAGCTCTTAGCCACTTTTCTCAGATAGTAGTGGAGGGGTCTAGGTTTGAACAAATATGTGACATAGAAATCAGATATCAAATCTAAATATAAGTGAGTTTAGTAGCAGGTAACTACTTAGATCTGTTTTTGTATCTTCATAACCCAACCAAAATCTTGTAAAAGAGTTTTCAAGCTTATCTTTAGTCAAATTTCAAGTCAATAATTTGGGAAATTTCATATTTAACTTCTTCATCAATATGTCATATGTCAAGTCCACCCAACTAGAAAATACATCCCCACAGTGATACTGCTTTCTCAACATCTAATCTACAAGTCCACCTTCTGTGGCAGTCTCCCTCCTTGTAACACACCCTCATGGCAGTGATACAACAATCTGGATATTCAGTCTTCCATGATAGGAATATTCCTATCCGACTCAGTCTTCTATGGCAGAGTCATACTCCTGTCAGTGTTCCACCACTGAAACTTCTGCTCAGGGCAATAGGGACTATACTACTGAAATCCCAAGCATTTTCTATAGTATATCCTTATATATAAGACTAGTAGTTACATTGTAATCCATTAGTCTGATAATTGACAAAGATAACTCTTATTGAACTCAATCTCCAGTGTTCAATAGCAACACACCAATCAGCACTTACTTTCATCTCAGACTTCTTTCTCTTATCTGAAGTTGCAACTACACAGTAGACAGATGGCATAGCACATAAGCTGAAGCCAAGGTTGTTCCACAAATCTGCACATCTCTGAGTCCACCTTATGGACTTTCACCCCCAGTATGAACCACATCTGTCACAATAGTAACAAATACTAAGAGCAGATTGGTATTATAACTTAAGTCCAAGTACTAAAGCAAAAGCATACTTATGTATTGAGTGACACAAGAAAACTCAATAGAGTTCCTACTACATAGTCTACTTTATATACCTCTGGAAGTTGGTCTATGTACATCTAACCTATTTTAAAACTATAACTAAGTCCTTCTAGTAGTTTTTGTAATGTTTATCAAGTTACATAACTGTGTAACAGTGACATATGTGACATCATAATGTCACATTATGCCCTTAGCTAAGTTCAAACAAGGAAAATAAAAAACTAAACTATAAGAGAAAAAGAAAATAATAAAAGATAAAAGATAACTAAGTTTACTTTGAGGATTCCTAACAACTGGAAAAGTTGTTGGAAGTAGCAGGTTTGAGTATGGAGATGTAGAAGACTAGATGGACAAAGTGCATGGAGCCTGGGAAATAGATAGTGAACAATGCTAGAATTTAGCAATGTAAACTTAATTGTTTTATCTTTATTTTTACCTATTTTATAGTTTTTTCTTTTTATGGACTTAGCCAAGAAAGTATAATGTGATGTTACAAATAATGGTCACACCTGTCACAGTCACATAGTCATACAACTTGACAAAACATTATAAAACCTACTAAAAAGTCTTAATCATAGCTTTAGAATAGATTGGTATGTATGTGCACAGATTAATGTTTAGCTAGATTGTAGTAGGAGTTCCATTGAGTTCTCTTATATTACTTAATATATGAGTACACTTTTGTTCCTAACACTTGGATTTAAGTTATAATATTAGAACTTGATAGTCTTCTTGAAACTGCTTAGCACAAAGCTTTTCCCTCTCTTACTCTCTTTTTATTCTTGACCAAAGGGCAGCTTAATCTTTTATTCAAGAGAAAACAAGTTAGATCCTAGGATTCAAAGAAAGACAGTCATATACTGGAAGTGTGGCTATAAATAGTAGGGACTGGACTTAGGCTTTTATCTAGATATACTCATTATTTGAGTAGTATCAAAGTAGTATACTTGTAATATTTCTAGTATCAGCTCTGTGTTGTAGGTTTCCTCATGATCTGTACATACAGGAGAACAACAAGCATCTTTAAGATCTTGTCTAGTATGAAACAACTTTCTTAAGTATTAGGCATAGTTTACATTTGAGAGTAAAAGTCTGCAGAGTTTGCTCAGAGTTTGTTATAATCAATATCTCACGTGTTACATGTGTTCACCTCATTGATTGAACATGTATTAGGGGATGTTTCATATTTACTGTGTCTTGTGTTCTCATTAGTTAGTGCCTTATATAGTAGTAAAGACTTTCTCATGTTTTTCTCATTCTTTTTTCATTGTCTCCTCAAGAATACTTTCTTTTTCCTTATATTCATTAGTATAGTTGTAAATATAAGCCTGTATCCTTATACTTTACCAATTGATCATCCTCTCCTCTCTTACTCAAACCTTTGCCCAAGTTATAACCTGAGCCAAGCTTAGGATTATAATATTTAGTAAAATGTTGTCAAGCTTATCTTACAAAAGAAGAGTGTATTGTGGTTAGGCCACTGAAACATTATAATATTTAAGCCATTGAAGAAATATTGAATTATCATTGTGGTAGAAACCACAGATAGACAAGATGGACAGACATAGGCAAGAAGCTACAGGTATTGAGGTACTTAAAGAAATATTAAGATTATTAAGGATTACTGAAGAATATGCCTCAGATGGAAACAAAACTATAGAAATAGCACCAGAAGAAATGTCAATACTAACACTAGCAGTATATAACAAAATAGCACAGACAGTTATAAAGATAAAGTCTAAGACTAGGACAAACTTGTCAAGAAATTAAAATATTGTTCAGTAATAAGAGTAAGATAGCAAATACCAAATAGAAGAATAACATGCATGTCATTTTCTTATTGAAGAAGAATATCAAAACCAATATCATACTGGGATATCTATCTATAGCAGTACTAGAGTCACTTAAAGAGTGGAAAGTAGCAATTACCTCAGTAAGAAAAGAATACAAATCAACTAAAAATATGATAAAGTGGGACACCTTGCAAAGAATTGCAAGTTAGAACAGAAGATGAAAAACAAAAGCATACAAGAAGTACTATATAATGAAAACAAAGAGAATAACAATAAAGAAGCAAGTTTTGTTGAAAATTTGGAGTAAGTATAGCATGATGAATCTTTGGATATAGTAATTTTAAAAAAAATTGATATGTTATTCTACAAAGGAGAGATAATAAAGAGAGAGAACTCAATATATGCATAAATATGAAGACATCAAATAGAAAAGAACTATGACTTAAGACACTGGTTGACTTAAGATATAGGTATAGGTAAGCAACTAGTAAAGAAGGAACAAATTAAAATAACACTATTATCCAGATCATATAAAGTTTATAATGCAGAAAAAACTAAGAACAGAAAAGTAATCTGATTTGTACTACTAGAGCTAGAAATCAATGATTATACAGAAAATATTGATGTAGCAGTAACAGATCTAAATGGCACAGATATGTTCTTAAAATATAACTGGTTGGTCAAATATGATTCAGAAGTTAATTGGAACAAGAGAACAAGGGAATAGTATAGTTTACAAGATATCTGAAGAAATACAAGATACAGCACCAAGACATCTCATTTAAATCTAGAACCAGAAGAATTATGCCAATAGAGGAAACAGATAAAGAATACCAGAAAATAGAAAAGAAACTAGACCTAACAAATCCAGAAGATTTGCTAGAATATATTTAATCTTTTATTTATCTATTCAATAAGAAGAAATTTGAGAAGTTACTAGAAAGATGAAAATAGGATCATGAAATCAATCTATTGGAAGAAACACTGAAGGAACTAAATGCTAAGGCTTATGCAATGATGTTTAAATCAATAGTTGGACAAACAATTCAAGGCAAGATTAATTGTGAAATCAAGTTTAAGATATATAGTATCATTTTTTCATATTCTAAAGAAGAATAGATCTTTATAATTAGTACAAGATTATAGGAAGTTGAACCAGCACACAATAAAGGATAAGACATTACTACCACTAATTGGAGAAGTAATTGACAAACTTAAGGACACAAAATACTTGAACAAATTAGACCTTATTTGGAGATACAACAATATATGAATCAAAGAAAACAACAAATGGAAGACAACATTTTTAATGAACAAGGAATTATTTGAGCCAAAAGTGATGTATTTTGAACTATGCAACTCACCAGGAATATTTTAGCAAATAATGAACAGTATATTCAGGAAACTCTTACATAAAGAAGTATTGGCAAACTACATGGATAACTTCATAATACCAGCCAAGACAAAGAAGGAATTAAAGGAAAGAACAATATGATTTTCAAAGATGACAGAGAAACATAATCTTTGTTTTAAACAGTTGAAGTGTGATTTCAATGTTAAAGAAATACCAATTTTAGAAATAGTAGTTGGAAGAGGAGAAGTACAGATAGAAAATAACAAAGTTAAGGTAGTTAAGAAATGGAAAACATGGAATGCTTCTTAGAGCTCACAAATCTCTACAGATATTTTATTAAGAACTTCAGTCATATAGCAAAATCTCTCAACAAACTCAAGAATAAGAAGGAATGGAAATGGAAAGATAAACACCAGGAAGTATTCAAAGAACTAAAGAATAAAATCACTAGTCAACTGATACTTATTCTGCCTAGAAGAAAAGGAAAATAAAAAATAAAAAACAATATATTGGGATATACTATAGGAAGAGTCTTATATTAGAAACAAGAAGGAAAATGAAAGTCAATCACATCTTTATCAAAGACAATGCAAGTAGCAGAAGAGAACTATGAGATATAAGAATCTCAAATATTTCAGAGAATCACAAAAACTCAATGGATGACAGGCTAGAAAATATCTCAAATTGTAAGATTATAATTTTATATTGTAACATATCTTAGAGAAAATAAATACTCAAGTGAACATATTGTTTAGAAAAGATCAAGTCAATACAAAGAAAGACAACAAAGATGTGATGATACTCAAAGACAATCTATAGACAAGAAGATAGACTACAAAGGCAGAAATAGCAATATTTGGAAAGCAATAAGTAGTAGAAGAAACTACATTACTGGATGAAATTTGAAAGAACAACACTAGGGAACAGGAAGTACAAAAAGAACTTGAAAAGGATGACAGACAAGTATGGAAGAACAATAGCATCATATATGTAGATGGAAAAATCTATATTCCAAATAACTAACAAATCTGAGAACAAATTTTACAAGAGAACTACAACCCAGCAGATATAGGATATTCAGGATAACAGAGGATGCTTGATCTTATTAAAAGGACATATTAGAGGCCATAAATCAAAACTAACATCAAAAAATATATTTAAGGATGCTAAAAGTGTTAACAAAATAAAGTACAATATACAAAGAAGACAGAAGAACCATATCTATTGGACAAACCAGATTAATATAAAAGAAAAGGAGTTGAGATGGTTGATGAACATAAAATCTTACAAGAGGTTTATTAAGAAGTATATCAAAATATCCCACAAGAAACACCTTAAAACAAAGGAAAATAAAAGGAAGGTGTTGTTCAAGATGAAAAAGTGTTTCTTTATAAACCATATGCTATATATTCATTTGAATCAAGTGAATCTGTTACCCTAGATATAGAAATGTTACAAATAGAAACTGACAATCTGGAAAAAGCATTAAAAATACTATAATATCAAAGCAAATCATGTGGAATTTCCAAGACTTCCTCAATCAAAATCCTTCTTAAAGATTATCAGTATTCCATATATCTCGGAGTCCACTAACATATATATTTCCACAGAGGAGGTTGAAAAAATTATCAAAGAAAACTACATATTCAACAATGTCGTTCTGGCTTCAGACCTAGAATCATTAAAGTGTTGCCAAAATTGGATATGTCGATCCAAATGATCAACATTTGGGATGCCCAGAGTGGTGCAAAGGCCAAGAAACTTATCAGCAGATGTTTCAACATTGGTAGGTACATCGCTAGCATTTGTAGTGCCAATATGAATCTGGGAGTTCCACAATGTAAGAATTGTTGGAAGTGGGGTCACACTACAGATGTGTGCAGAATTCAGGGTGTGAGATGTGTCAAATGTAGTGGCCCTCACCAATCTATACATCACTGACAATTTGCCTGGTGTTGTAAAGCTAACAAGAAGACTAATCCCTCTAGACTTGAGACAAAGAAGGGGGATAAGGTTTTGAGTCTACAATATTAAGATCAACATATGTTAACCATTTGTTCAATGGAGAGGTAGAGCAAGTAGTAGAATTCATAATGGCATGTAAACTATATATAAAAACAAAAATAAGGAATAAGGAGATAGAAGAGGAATAAGTACAGTGAACATTAACATATAT
>Ga0157364_1006267_pt1 | contig 12197 bp, 9 predicted proteins | sample AttsexASBM2_FD_111476 | JGI IMG/M metagenome (GOLD analysis project Ga0157364, IMG submission 111476) | Fungus gardens microbial communities from leaf cutter ant in Ribeirão Preto, State of São Paulo, Brazil - Atta sexdens ASBM2 | ecosystem: Host-associated > Fungi > Mycelium > Unclassified ...
ATATATATATATATATATATACATAAATAGATACAAGCTGTTTTACATTATCTTATAACGGTTAATTCTTTGGCCAATTTCGAGTCGACTTTTTTAGAAACGTTGAAGTCATTATTTGTCACAACTTCATAATTTTCAATATATATATAGTGAGTATTCAGCAACAGCATTTCTCGCGCGTCATTTTTGTATTATTTTAGTTATTATCTTTATAATTATTCCCATTGGGAAAAATACTTAATTATTTATTTAAAGACTTATCATGCAATATTGAAGTTTAAAACATTAAGTTATATTCCATTGGGAGTTGTACTTATTCTGCAAAGTTATGAAAAATATTCGCGAAATATCACAGTTCAGTGTATGTAAAATTTTTTCTTTCTCGTTTTGCGTTGCGTTTTCACGTTAAATGAGAAATTAATCAGAAAATTTCCAACATTGTTAACGAAATTTTTACTACTGAAAATATCATTCATAGAATTATATCTGCCTATTTTACAGTCGTAATATGCTCTTATTTCGTTTTACGCGTTCCATTATAATTTCGTGTATACACTGGGGGTGATCTGGGGTATGATCTGCTTTTGTCGATCGGTATAGTTCATAACACACATATAGAGGGTATACCGGAGGTGTACTACTTCGGCCCGTGCGGGAAGTATAACGCCCTGGTGATGGAGCTCCTTGGTCCAAGCCTCGAAGACCTCTTTGACCTCTGCGGGAGAAGGTTTACGCTGAAGACCGTTCTCAACATTGCCACACAGCTCGTAAGTCGCATTACCGTAACACTTTCCGCAGAACTAACTCTCAAACAACCACACTTTGGAGGTCGATTTCAAACACCAGACTATTTGACATTTGGCAAACTCCACAAACATCAATGTGTTTGCCATTTCTCCTCAGAGTGACTGTTTTCTTGTTATCATCAGAGTGACTTGTTTGAAACTATTATTTCAATTAAATAGAAAAATAAAATAAAAAATTGTTGTTCCGCGAGAATAAAAATCTATAATTTTGTTTGATAGAATAAAATATAAAAAATGTGTCTGTTTTTTTTTTTAACAGCTCCATAGGATAGAATACGTTCATAGTCGGCATTTGATATACCGCGACATCAAGCCGGAAAATTTTCTGATAGGACGATCCACTACCAAGCGGGAAAAAATTATTCACATAATCGATTTTGGACTAGCCAAAGAGTATATAGACTTGGAGACGAACAAGCATATACCGTATCGGGAACACAAGAGTCTTACTGGCACGGCGCGTTACATGAGCATTAACACGCATCTTGGCAAAGGTAACGGGCGTACTTTTGTTTCATCGTATGTGTGCGTATATGCGTGAATGTGTGTGTGCCCGTTGCGCTGCATAAACCGCCACGTGCTAAGCCATCTTCTAGCTGGGAGAAAGCGCGGCGAGTGCTTTAATCTTCAGTAAGTAATATGAGGATCACTATTTTTCAGACTTCAAGTAACATAAATTAAAATTATTTAAATTTTAATAATCTTTCAAATGTAGAATTGAATTACATAAATAATCGATATAAAGTCAAAGGTTTAACAGAACTTTACAATACCTACTGAATATTAAGCCATCGCGAATATCATTTTTATAACGCGCTCTCTCTCCCTCTCTCTCTCTCTCTCTCTCTCTCTTTCCCGCTAGAATTTTTTTTAAATATCTTCTAATATGTGTTGTGAGCAATGAAATTTTTTGTATAAATAATTGTTGAAAGCTGTATGAAGTATATACAAAAGGTATGTTTTACCATAAACAGAACAGAGCAGAAGAGACGATCTGGAGGCATTGGGCCATATGTTCATGTACTTCTTGCGTGGCAGCCTGCCGTGGCAAGGGCTGAAGGCTGACACGCTGAAGGAACGCTATCAAAAGATTGGCGATACGAAACGAGCGACGCCGATCGAGGTGCTCTGTGACGGCCATCCCGAGGAAATGGCCACGTATCTGCGCTACGTACGTAGGCTGGACTTCTTTGAGACGCCGGACTACGAGTACTTGAGGAAGCTCTTCCACGATCTGTATGAGAGACGTGGCTTCGTCAATGATGGCGAATTTGACTGGACCGGCAAGACGATGGTACGTATTGTATGATCATAACGATTTTTGTTCCTGTTTATTCACGTTATGCAAAAAGCTTTTGCAAAAACCTTTAGTGAATGTCACATTATTTTTTATCCATTACTTCATGAAAAATAATGACATATATTTGCATGTTAACTTGTTTGTTATATTGAAGAATATCGGTAATAACAATCATTATTAATAAAAGAAAATGAATCGATAACTGATTTTGCATTGACGTAATCTATAAGTATATTTTTTCTGTTCAATAACGAAAAAAAGATTTTATCAACTGCGTCATTTATTTATGATTTTATATCTCTTATATAATTAGAAAATCTTTACAAAGTATTTTTATCAAAATGTTATTCTGATCTTTGAAATGTAAATATTCTCAGTAAAGATGATATAACATTTACAATAACATTTACAAATGATTCAATGCAAAGATCGATTCTTTTCGATTGTTTCTTTGTTTTTCGATAAAAGATTCCTCTGCTTCCAAATGATTTCTATTTTTTAAATTGAAATTTTTTATTGTAATTTTTTTGTCAGTCATTTTCTAAATAATAACTTGTCGGAGTAAGACAATTGGGTAAGTAAATCACTTGCCTATTCCAACAGACCCGCAACATAGAGCTACGCAATACCGAAGCAGTTTCACATTTGATTTTTAACATTTGCATGCTGCCTTCTCTCTCAATGCACTATCTCTAGCCATCCGACTTCGAGAATCTGAGAGCACTGCGGATGGCGGCCCCCTCACATATTGGCAAAACTAAGTCCGACAAGGTTGGTGGTGGCTTACGAGTAGTGACAATATTAAATAACTGCGACCGAGTAATTGAGTTTCGATATCTTCGCAAATTGCAATATAATAATCTATAATTATATATTTATAATTCTTAAATGTAGTAAAATACCGTTGCACTATCACAATATTCTAAAAAGATCCTCAACTAAGAGATTGAACACCATAAATTTGGTCCGTTTTATTTTGCAGGATCCACTTAAGATAGAATTAGATAGATTATGCATGAGGTAGAATGAGATATCCACGCATCTCAGTTTATCTTAAGCAAGTCCTGAAAAATATGGATCAATCAAGAAGTTATTTAAACGGTGTTCAATCTCTTACATGAGGATATCTAATTCCAACTAATCGTTACTACGGCCAACTGGCTTTACGTATACAGGGATCTAACGTGATTGTGATGTCACAAGTCTTCTGTTAGCGTAAATTAAAGTGCACAGTCCGTCAATATGTCTGTCTGTCTGTCTGTCTGTCTATCCGCTTTCCAGCTCCAAGTATGTTATCTACCTCGTGAAAATACATAGAAGTGCACGATAATGGCGCTCATTATAAGCTTTCATTCATTATATGTATATCAAATAAATGTTTTCTCTCTCATTACAGTCCACGCCCGTCGGATCCCTTCAAACCGGCCAGGAGATCGTCGTATCACCAAATCGTGATCGGCATCCCGCCGCTTATAAGGTATTCCTTGTTTTTTTCTATTTTTTCTACCTTTTCTTTTCTTCTCTCTAAGCCAAAAGCATGGACGTGTGTAGCCCATTTGTTATTCGAGTTAACCGCATGGATACACGCCTCAGTAGCGAAAAAACCGAAAACAGAGTTTTAACAACGACCTTGATTCAGAATTTTTGTTTATCTCAGAATAAAGATATAGATCAAACAAACAAATTTTTCGAAAGTATCAATATATTGCCGGTGTTAATTTATTAAATACAAAAAATGCATACACGTATGCTGATTTCTCCGAGCATGTAATTCAACGCGAATATGATGGCATCAATTTGTAGGAGTACGATGATTTTGAAGAGGATGTGATCCTCATGATGGATGAGGTTCACTTCGAATTACAAGGCCGATATGTAAGCCAATCTTAGGTTACATACTCGATGAATCGACTTCTTCATGCATTCTTTATCTTATCAGCAATGAGATGAGTGTATAGTCGGAAAGATACCCGCGGTTACATTTTATAATGCGCGTTGTTAATGTTTTTCTGATAGTAAAACAAGGTCGGAGGTTTAATGATCGTGAAGCGTGAACTCTATGAACTTAAGTCTTTTAGATCAATAGTTGATTAACAGACTGATAGCGGCAATAAATTTTTTTCGCGCAGTATTATTAAAGTGACTAAATAGATGAGGGACCATGGCGAGACAATACATTCAGTTATAGATATGTTCAGAAACCTGCGATAACGATAAACTCATGCATGAAGAAATAATTTCACCGTGGTTGCTTAAGTAGCTCATCGTTTGTGATAAGCTAAAGCCAGGAAATTTATTGCATTTTTCCTTATAATTCATCCGAATGAAACATATAAAAATTAAACATATAAATATTTAACGCGTAGATAATTATGTACATCTCATTTATCATTAGGGAGCGAATCGCATTTTCATCCCCCTAATATAGAGATTGATCTTATTAAAGCGCGTTTATCATCACAGATCGCCATGCTATATCCTAAAAGATTTCCTTTCTGGATCTTTCCTCAACATCTTTTTTTTTTACTGTCCTTCAAGTTTATTCGCGGACATTGTTTAACACGATGCAACTGCGAAATTGTCATGCTTGTTCCTTTAGGATGTGGCAGGTGGAGGGGTGGGAGGTGGGGGCGGTAAGGGGGTGGGAGCCACGTGGCCAGATACTGTGAAGCAATCAGGAGCCGGTGGTACATTGACACCTGCTGACAGGCATGGTTCTGTACAGGTGAGTTTACCTGCGCATCTTCCTCTCTCGTGCCATTCTCTCGACTTCCCAGAAGCTTCTCCTTTTTTCTCGATTTTTTTGCATCTTCTCGTTTATTTTCTGCCGATTCACTTACAATCCCGCTATAAAAACGCTACTTTTTTAGCGATGCGACTTTAAATTTACATTAAATACATATAATCTCGTACATTTTTTTCTCCGCGTAAAACTTAAAAATTATATAAATCTTGCGTGTATAGAAAGATTGATGAAGGACGAAATTATTCATTGTTCTTCTCTATCATCTTTCTCATTTCTCTCATAATGTCGACGTATACGGGATGTTTCAATTTATCAGGAATAAACTGTTCGCTCTATTTCTAGACAAAGCACCACTGGATTATGGTCAGTTAGAAGTCTGTGCAATTTGACTTGTTGCGGCATGTTGTCTTTGTGTCGATTGTGATCGAGACTTATCTTCTTTCTTTGATTGGATATGAAATACTAATCCGGTATTAGTACGATCACTTGTCTTCCCATGCACTTGCAATAACAAAAGTATCATCATCACGTACGAACCGTACTGTTGAAGAAGATCAGAATTTATTACTTATGCTTCTTTTTATTTCTTTAGTATATTGCTTTATTAAATCTATGTATCAGTAGTTTTGTCTTATATAAAATTTTCACTTCCCTTTCCCTTTTGTAACGTAAAATCCTATTTGGTTCTTTATGTAATTTGCAAGTAGATTTTGAACAAATCGATTTTCAGTGTATATTACTTTAAATCCAACTAGAATGCTATTCTTTTTTTTCATATCCAGTATCAAAAACAATCAAAGCTACATAGTTATGTAAAAATCCCTTGATGTAAAACGTATATTTTCTTATCGATCTTTGCAATAACATTATACGATGTATACAGGTGGTATCGTCAACTAATGGAGAACTGGCTAACGATGACCCGACCGCTGGTCACTCCAACACACCAATTACAGCACCTCAGGAAGTGGACATGATCGACGAAACCAAGTTAGTAGCAGTTTGTTTTATTGTACTTCTATACTTCCGCTATTTTCTTGCATTTCATTATTGCATTTATATGTGCAGTATTCTGAAATTTTATTAGTAAAATTTAATTGAGAGAGAGCCTTAGTACAAGAGCTTTAGTATTCTGACTTTAACATTCACTTTAAGTCGAAGACTGTTAAAGTGAATGTTAAAGTCAGAATAAAAATAATAGTTACTTATATCAATTGGATATTAAAGATATAAAAGATTAAATTTAATTTAATGAGCGAATTAAGCTATGCATGTGTGTGTATGTTATTTTCAGAAAAATAATTCAACTAAAACGGAAACGTTGTCCTCGATGTGGAAAGTTATTGTTACGATCTTTACAAGCATATATTTCCAGCACTTATCCTACCCTCATTCCCGAACTAGGTTTGTTACACCAATTAAAATGGTCAGTTCAAGATTTTTTATTTCGCAATATAAGAAGAAAATATGATATTTAAACGTTATTAAAGATTGATTGATCATAGAAATTTTATTTCTAAATTGATAATGAAAGAAAATCAGTGTCACGAATAAAATATGAAATTGTAATGAATTAAATGTATTCATGATAATACTTTTATCTTAGAACAAAAATATTACAGTAGTATTCAAGTTTTGCTATTCTCACAACATAAATTATGTTTACAATGTATATAAGATATAGGGGCAAGATTTGATTTGACAATTTAGAAATAATTATTTATTATTATCGTAAAATAAAATAAATGTTTTTTATTATGTATTACATTTAAATATTTTTATTATAATTATCTTATACGAAGGGACTAACTGTAATTAATATATGATGTTAAACAGCATAAATAATCAGAAAAAAAGAATTTTATTAATTTATGTAAAATTTTGACAATTTGATTTAAGCAAGTCGCACGTCCCGTCTTCTCAATTATATTATACTCAAAATGATGTATTTCTTTATATGTGATGCAACAATATAATTAAATGTCTCTATTCTTTTTGTTTAGTTTATATTCTTTACTCTTTTCTGATGTTCCCATTCCTTTCCTTATTATTTTTCTACGAATTTTGATAAAATCAAATTAACAACTGCATGATTAATTAAATAACTATATATTTATACACAATCAGGATAATCATATCTGATATCTATTGGGAAATTGACAAATTTCTTTCTCATATTGCGCGATCATATGTCGAATGTAATTATTTTTCCTCTGCTGCATGCTCGATGTGTTGATCGACGAAAGACACTGCCAAGGAGACGACTCTAAGTCCTATTAGTGTTTGCTTCATTTCCAGATGCTGTTGCTTCTTCAAGCGCAAGAAGAAGAAAAGTGGAAGGCAGAAATGACTGTCCGTTACCGTTGGTCTCGGGGGGGCGGTGCAGTGCGCGGGTAATAGTGCCGACGAGACCGTGGAAGTCGTCGCCACAACGTCAAGGACTGGCAAGCGCAGCGCGGGAACGGGAGTACGTGCAGGCGCAGGTACAGCAGGTGGTATTGCAGGCGGCGCCGATCCTGAGAGAGAAGCCGTCACTCTGCTGCGCGTCGGCAGCCGATCCGCGTCACGGGACTCGGTGCTGCACACCACTGTCACGATGACGCCGACGCCGACGCCGCCGCCACTGTCGAACTGAATCATCATCGTCATCAACATCATCACGACCATTCTATTACGTCGCCGCTATTATTATTAATTGGACGGTTGCGCGACTGAGTCGAGATCAAGAGAATGAAGCTGCTTTTCCTCTGGCCAATCGAGCTGATTTCTTCGATAAATAAGCGGACTCGCTGACGATGACTCAGGCACTCGCTCCTCGGTATAGTGAAATTCTAGTAATCTCAGTATTGTTGCAATCAGAATTGCTTGGTTATGTGTTATGAAAGTATGGTCAATTATCGACTTTACTTAAAACTCTATTCAGAGAATTTGATACATTGATACCGGACTTTCATTGATCTTTATCAGGAGCTGCCAGAAATTTCTTTTTTCTCATCTCATTTTTTAAAATAGAATACATCTGGACAGATGGAAAATGGCTATGGATATATTTTGCGACTATAGATCTTTCTTAAAATTTAATTAATTTGATTTTTAAGTTAAGCGCAGAAATCTAATAAGGATATATCTAGTGTAATTATATTTTCAAGGGATAATGATGAGCAGCATGAAAATTTAGTACAACATAAAATGAGATTTTGGCATGTTTTCGCATGTTTATTCGATTGTTTTTTTTTCTCCATGATTGATAAATTTAATTATTCGATGATTAAATTCTCATGTCACTAAGTCCAATCAATTTCTAGCCATTGATATCCATCTTTTTAAATGTGCCTCGTATGCATTTTGTAGTTTCATTCACACCTTTTTTTAATTCACACCTTTCCCTTGTTCTTACAAATGGGCTGATGAATATTCTTTGTGGCCTTGAGCTACTGATAGAAGTTAAGACGTTAGCGAATCCACTTACCTACTTACTGAATAAATCCTCTCGTTTAGCCAAGAAAAGTGACCTCGTGCTATTAGATTATTGCTACTATTGTCATGATTACATTTCATCTTGTTGCTGCCCATTATTCACTACTATTACTATTACTACTGCTACCATTACTACTATTAGGTACTACGATTACTATTATTATAATGATTATTCTTCATTATTTTATTTTATTTCATTATTATTATTGATATTATTATTATGTTGATCATCTTTATCATCATTATCATCATCGTTGGTCATGATCGCCATTTCCATTGTCATTATCACCATTGTCATCCATATCCGCGTTTATCAATTACGTTGTTATCGATGTCATCAATATATTGATACGTCGCTGAAAACGGTTGTCGGCCGTGACGGCGACCATGACGTTTCAATATCGGGAAACCAACTGAATCACATTCGCATTACATAGGAGTAAGAAGGAAATGACGTACCAATGTTGAGAGAACTTGTTTGTGCCTACGACTCTCTTCTTGAAACACGGGGACGCTTTTTAATACACCGCCGCGTTGTGCGATGGATACACGTTGGCGACTCGTCGTGCGATCGCATGTATAATCGTGAATTATAACGAATTGAACCTACCGCAGATCTCATTGTATTCACAGCCCTGCAGGATAAGCGAGCATAACGTGTTCCCGAATTTGTTATAATCGTGATTTCGATTGTCACGAAATCCGATTATAATCTTCTTGAAAGGCATGAAACTGAAAAGGGGTAAAAAAACGACGATCGCATGTATACTGGCCCACAGGGATGGATTGAGACATTGGATATATCTGTAAATAAATGCTCTCATTTTGCCCTAGTCGAGTCCACAAATTATAAATCATGCGCGTCATGAATCGTGAGAACATATAATGCTACGTATAAAGTGAAAGTTCGCGTTCTCCTGATTTTATTTAAATACTTTTTTTATTTCGATTTTTCTTTTAATCCACCGTCCAATACGTGATACAGAATGATTCTAATGCATTGAAATATTTATATTAGGATATATGTAGTATATACGAGCCTTCCGTATAGTAAATAATTTTTATATAACTTTAATTTTGAGTTATATATTGTAGATGTGAAAGAATAGTATTAGCATTAGCGTTATTAATAAGCGCTATCGAGATAATACTGAATCGTATCCACATAAAAGTCCATACTAAAATCGAAACTCCCAATGCGTTAATTTGTCGAAATAATTTCTTTGATATGTGTACACTGCCTATTTTTTCTACACGGGAATTATGAATGCACGATAGTTCTATCATCACTATATGAATCGTAATTAATATATATTAAGGAACGTTTTGCTACGAGCTTCTCGAAATGCGAAATGTCTTTTTGTGAATAATATTTCTCGATACGATCATGATATTGTTCGCGTATTATTTATGATAATTTCTCATCCGCCCGCGTACACCTGTAATTTTCAAATAACGGTGGTAAATCGCGCAGAAATCGCATAGTTTCCGTGCTACATTTTCCGAAGCAATATCATAAGATTCGGTTTCATGCCTTCCAAAATGAAATTATCATGTGAGAAAGTGATCTATCGCGATGAACAGTTGAAACAATTACATTTTACATAACATATCGATGAAGTAAGATTTTTTCTGTCTGTAGACTCTATAGCGTATATAATGAAAATTTAGTAACACGTAAATGCGAGGAAATTATGTGACATAGCCAAAATTATATGACATTGCAGTCAAATTCGTGTTCCATCACCAGTGTGTATCGATTAAAAAAAAAGGGAAAAGAAAGAAAAAAAATGATAAAAGAAACAGAAAAGAAAAGCGTTTCTTTCGATACAAATTATCTCCTCTGCGAAAAGAGTGCGACGTCCATGGATAGCCCTTGTTTCTTGATCTATGCGCGTTTTCGATTATTAAAAAGGACATTAACGAACAAATGAGAGAAAGGAAAGAATCAACGGTGTGTCCATGCTTGGTTCTATTTCGATGTTCTTGATATAAAAATTTATGTCATCGCAATCAATAATAAAAACTAGAATCGACCATACGTAATTTTCGAGACAGATTGATTTAAATACGAAACGAAAAAAATGAAGTACGGTGTACATGCAATAATATAAAATTCATTTTGTAATGAACTCACTCTGCTGTAAACATTTAATCCTCTATTTTTCATGATGAGGAGAGCCTTACTGTCGCGAGGCATTTCTAAGGATTAACACGTGCGATTTTCTGCTAATGGCTCGCGATGAAACGTTTTAAGTAACCAAGAGACAAATCAGAAAATATGTATGAAAACCTGGGGAACATAAAGCAAGGACTTCATCAGTCATATTGATTAAACAAGTAAGGATAATTGATTACGATTATTTATTAATGATTATTTTGTAATTGCTCACTTAAATTCGACTTTGAATAAAACTTTCTCGCTTTAAATTTCATAGATTTGTAACATTTCTCAAAATATAGGTATATTAGAATCAGTATTAAAAAATTCAGAAAAGATTTGCAAACTCTTTATTTTCTGATATTAAGAAGAAATTGAAAATTCAAGCAATTTTTTTTAAACAAACATTCGCAGAAGTTGCTACGAAATGTTAACAATCCACTTCTTCCGTTTTCAGAATTTCCCAGAGAGAACATTTCCGCTAGTATTACTTGTTTGCTCAAAGGTATAGTTAAATTCAAGTCTGTTTCTTTTTGCAGGAACATGGTAAACGGTAGAGATCGAATGAGGAGTAGAGGCGCGGAGGTGGCGAGTGTTGAAGAAACGTATGTTACGTCCAATGATCCACACCTACACGCTAGTCTGACCGATGACTTCGTACCACTCCCAAGATGTATATGCGCATACGTACTATGTAACACGCCTGTACACCACGTTGTATCCACATTGAATACCTTAAGTACTTCTCGGCAAGCGCGTCCGACAACAGGAAACCCATGTACTTACGGAACTATCACATACTTCTACCGTGTATATTCGACATCATGCGTACTCTCGTAAAATAAAAGGCAAACGAGAGACGGAAGAGAGGGAGGGAATCACTCCGTCGAACATCTTGAAAAGTAATACGCTTAAAAACATAGAGATATAATAAGTTTACTCTATGAATTTCATCTTTCTCTCTCTCTCCCTCTCTTTTTCTCCCTCTCATTAACTGTATCTTCCTACTGTCGACACACCGCGAGAGCATCGTTCCTTTCTTTTATAAACGCAATTGGCGAGCGACCGTCGAAACAACCAGTCGTTCTACATTTATATCAGCGGACGCAGAAAGTGAATGAGTGATCCGATGAATGCCTGACGTTGGATGATATCCGCGTGCGTGGAAAGAGAACGAATCATTGAAAAAAGATGTTAAGTTTCCTCCCGGCGCGACTTCGCGTGAGTCGTATCCGCCGTATTTCCGTACTTGTATATAAGACGCTAGACCGCAATTGTTGCGTACGCGGATCACGTGAGCTTACGCGAATCGCGTCCTTGCGAATAAAATTTGTTCGCGCGATAAATCCAATAGCGAGCGGCATATACGATTGTAAGTTTCAATCAGGTGATTTCTAATTAGAGGAGAGCACGTGCGTGCGCGAGAGGTCCATGTAGGCGCAACATAGAAGAAAAAGAGAGAAAGTCTCTGATATTTATTATATCACTGTCCTGTCACCGGGGAATCCGTGTTGGCGTAATTATAATAAATCCTGCTGTGCAACCATGTTGCGTAAGGATGTTTAGCCCGTAGTTTTCTAGCCGATTTTTCAAAGCGCACGCGCGCGCAAAGTCACGATTTTTAATATAACACGACTGACTGCTGGTTAAGTATGGTTGTGAGCAAATCCTGGTCTCCTCGGATATTGTAGACACACACACACACAC
>Ga0157364_1006268_pt1 | contig 12196 bp, 6 predicted proteins | sample AttsexASBM2_FD_111476 | JGI IMG/M metagenome (GOLD analysis project Ga0157364, IMG submission 111476) | Fungus gardens microbial communities from leaf cutter ant in Ribeirão Preto, State of São Paulo, Brazil - Atta sexdens ASBM2 | ecosystem: Host-associated > Fungi > Mycelium > Unclassified ...
CACACACACACACACTCACACACACTCACACACACACACACACACACACACACACACACACACACACACACACACACACACACACACACACACACACACACACAATATACATATATACTAGTATATATACTAATACGTATGCATACTAGCAAGCACTAGTGAGTTAGAACCCGTCTAGCTATCGTACTCTTAGGTTTCATTGCATAGAAATTAAAAATAGTACCATTTGAATTAAGTAAATAATAATAAATATAGTATCATTTGGGTTTTATTTTTGATTTTGATAGTAGAATTTAACTTGACATCACAGTTGTTGATATCAATTCTTTTATGTAAATGATACATATCATTACATTAATATTTATTATTTATTTAATTTGGCATGGTATAAAGAAATGGAATTTAACTTTGCGCTAGTTCTTGATATCAAATCTTTTAAAGGAATGGTACATATCGTTAAAGTTAATATTATTTATATAATTTGGTATCCGAATTATGGAATTTAATTTGGCGCCAATTGTTGACATCAAATCTTTTTTACAAATACTACATAAAATTTTGAGGAATTTCACTTGGCGCCAATTTTGTTGATATCAAATCTTTTATGCAAATAATCCATATCGATAGAAATATCGGCATATTTGCAGCAATTGAATCAGTAAATGCGGTGCATGTACGCAGCCGACACATTGCGACATGATTTTCCGTCATAATACAAGCTTTGTCAGATTTATGTAGTAATGACAAGGAAAAAATTTGTACACACATATATATATATATATATATATATATATATATATATGTGTGTATTAATTATTCAACACATTTTCTTTATTTCCTTTTGTTGAATTTACAAAAAATGATATTAAATTAATAGTAGTATTCTTTTACATATTAGTTTGTCGCGCACACATCTTTAGTATTAAATTCTATCAGAATATGTACATATAAAATCTATAACAAAATAGAATTTCAAAAACATAAAATAGAAAACATAAAATATAGAAATTTTATAAAAGAATTTCAAGAACACAACATAAAAGTGTAATACTAATATATAATTATAATTATATTCTGAATTTCTGATTTATTATAACTGTGCAACATGCAGACAATGTTAATGCTAATTACTGTTGCTGTTTAAGTCATCAATATTATGCTGTTTGAATCATCAATTGCATTACGATTATTCCCATTATTTTTAATATGCAGCATATTTTGTCGGTTTCGGAATCGTTACTTTGACGATCTCAACGCTTCGATGGTCTCCTTGAATATAGTTTGTGTTAATTTATTTTGGGATTTGTCGTCATTGCTTCTGTATAGACATAAAAAAATTAATATAAATTAATGCAATTTTTTCATGTAATTCTTCTGTTGCAAATTTTTACAGATTCTTATGAAGAATATTCGAATTTTTAAGTGATGTCTCTTATATATTGTATATATATATATATATATATATATATATATATATATATATACCATATATATACTACATGGACTGAAAAGTCCTGGGATTTTTGAATGAAAACAAGCGTTTTTTGGGCAAAGTTATATTTATTCCTCAAGTTGCCTTCGAGGGAATACACTTGATGTAGCGATTTTCCAACATTTCGATGCCCTTTCTGTAGTACGAAACGTCCAAGCCTTCGAAATACGCCTTGATTTCCGTGATGACTTCCTCATTCGATGTGTATCTCTTTCCCTGGAGCCATCGCTTGAGAACAGATAATAGTCGCTGGGGGCCAAGTCTGGAGAATACAGGGTGAGCAACCAATTCGAATCGTAATTTGGCCATCGCTTTCAAGAACGTGTGTGACGATGCGTTATCGTGATGGTACAGAATGAAGGCGAAAGTTGCGCCACTTAAACGACTGTAGCTTGTAAATGAATGAACAAAATATCATGAAACATTATACATAAACTAGTGACAGATGAACCTCTCGAAATGAATCATGTTCATTTTCTAGTGGCGCCACGTATTGAAAAATCCCGGGACTTTTCAGCCCATGTAGTATATATATATATATATATAAAAGAAGGTTTTCATGGTAAAGAGGAACCTATAAAGATTTACAAAGAATATGTAGACACTAATTTATTACCTTCTAGATCTAGTAAAACAGGTCCAAAAGATGCCTATAGCTTTGTTTATCTAAAGAATTATACATGTGAGAATCATATATTTGCTATCGTAAAACGAATATGTATAACTATCGTCATATAATTAAATATAATCTTTGTATAATAGAACAGATATCTTAAATTAGCTTCTGTATGAATCTAAAAAGGGATGAATCATTGTTCGCGGGAATACGTAATACAATAGTATTCACTATATATTAGACCTGTTCTTCCTCCTGTCCTAAATTTCTTGCAGTTCTGTTACATCTTTCCTCTTTTCCTCTCCACATTTATAGAAAGACGTAAGAAATTCAAAGAAGAGATCTATTTTATTGTTAGAATAAAAAGCTAATAATTAGTCAGTAGAAAAAACAGTTTTGTAACAGTTGTAACCTTTGATATGATTAGTTCCTGCCAGATCTAAACTAATCATATTAAAGAATGTTAAAACAGTTGAAAAACTATTTCTTCTGTTGAACACAACCATTTTAACATATTAGCTTTTGAAAAAAAATACGCACCTTCACAAGCTTTTGCAAAACATAAATCTTTGAAAACATTTTTTTTCCTTTGTAACTCATAAAAGTGAAGTTGATGAAGATTTCATCATTTCTTCAGCTTCTTTTAATATGGAATTAGCACAGCTGCGTGCTGTCCAGCCACCAACCTACAATGTATAATATATGCAACTTACAATAATCAGTAAGGAAGATTTTATTATAATACTTATGCTATAATCATTTTTTTGTTACTTATTTCTTTAGTCTTTTTTTTCTTAATTTACAGTATACAGAGATTGAATTTTATTTATTGAATTAAATAATTTTTTAAATCTTATTCTATATTAAACAGCATATTGCACAAGATATTGCACATTAAACAACATATTGCACAAGAGCAGAAAATGAAAAAAATAATATCCCAAGATAATTATTACATCACATATCTATATAAATCTGCATCTTTTTATTCACAACGTTGTCATATTTCTTATTTGACAATCTGTTGAATTTCTTTATGTCCTTTGGAGTTTTGAGAGGAAAAGGCATATTGGTTTGCATGGGACCTTGACACTGGATAGCCTTAATCTAACAATAATCATTCTTCATACTTCGTCCCGAATTGTTGATCTTAAAAATACATATCGTTTCATAAATGATATAAATATATAGAGTTGGTAAGTTAATATTTTTTCCAAGTAAATTGAAATATATTATTTATGCATATATGCATGATTTGTATGTGTTGTATTTTTTTTTAACGATTTCTTTCTTTTACATAAATTAATTCTTAGTTTAGAAAAAAATTAGAAAGCGTTTATATTAGCCATAATCGTATGCCGTAATCTGTAAAAATTGCCAATCATTTTCGAGTATTCCCTTCTTACCGTCGAATGAGGGGAATATTTAATTGTGATTAGTCAATCCTTATAGATTACGGCGTATGACCACTATTATAGTAACAGTATTATATATAATATTATATATAATATACTGTTACGCGCCTTTAATATCACCATACACTCACTGTATGTATACCGTATTATCATTTCTGTTCCTCTTTGATCCATATTATGCAGTGTCATAATTTTATTAATCACGGCCTAACTAATAAATAATATTTTTTATAACTTTAAGACTAAAATCTATTATATATAATCTATAACAACTGAATCTATTAAATAACACTTTAATGAATATAATCGTTCTAGTTTCAATATAAAATAAAAATCAATATAAAATTGATTCTTAACAAAGTTATTTAAGAAAATGAAAGTGGGTGTCATGTTATCCTCATCTCTTCTATCCATGCCTGCATATACATATATACGTGCGCGCGCGCGCGCGCGCGCGCGTGTGTGTGTGTGTGTGTGTGTGTGTGTGTGTGTGTGTGTGTGTGTGTGTGTGTGTGTGTGTAGTTGACTCTACAACTTACCTGAGTTGATCAGTAATCTTTTTTGGCAGATCTTGTAATTCTCGTGCAATTTTTCTATATATACATATAACTATGTATACATACAAATAACATATATATATAACTATATATACATACAAATAACATATTTAGTAGTACAATAACATATTAAGTTAAAAAAAATATGTTTAAGCAATTCAGTATGAGCAAATTCAAGTTGACAAAGAGACTATATCTTGCTTGCTGAACGATTAAACATGATTGATTTTTATCCGCAGATCCAACCAATCGCTTGGCCTACTAGCCACTTTGCCAGCTTGAATACAATATTCAATATAATAAATTTGTATATTTTTCATATTGGATATGACTTCGGATTTGAAAGACAGTTATCATTTAATGTTTTTTTCGATTGAGCTTTGAATTGTAACGTAGATAGAATATTAGTAGTTTCGTGGAATTTTTAAATCTAAAAATTTTAATTGAGTCCAAATTTTAATTAACCATTCATTAAAGTTGACATGAAAGATTTTGATAGTTAAATAATAAGAAACTTACCATTTCGAAATAATTTATAATCATGAAGAGAAAATTTATCACAATAAATAGATAGTGAAATAATGAGAATTCGAATCGCTCTTACGTTTTATTTATGAATTATTGGAACGCTTGCTACAGTAGGAGGTACTTTGAACGTGTATGCTGAAATTGACCAAGTAAAGGAGTTGAGGAACAATCAATTTGAGAATCTATATGAGTAGTGTGGTCAGAGGATGAATGTGAAGCTAGAGAATGATTTCTGTGAGAATCTACATTAGTAGTACGATTTGATGATGAATATGAAATCACAGAGTAGTTCTCAGAATCAACGCAAGTAGTACGGTCCAGTGATACTTATGGAGTTAGAAAATGATTCCTGGGAATCTATATGGATAGTGCGATCTGATGATGAATGTGGAATGAGAGGATTTGAAAATGACTTGGTTAAAGGAGATCTATAATGAGAGAAACTATTAGTTTTTAATAAAGATTGTGACAAAGAGTGTTTTAACATGAGCTTTGAAATATATTCATCTTGTATCTTTCACTCTTTCATGTCTTTCTTCTTAGAATATGTTCAAATGTGTTCATCTTATTTTCTTCAGCTTGTTTTTTTTTTTAGACTGCCTAGCCATTGCTGAGTTGTCGAATATCATCCTTAATAGATACTGAGTCGTCTAATAAATACCTTTGTTTGATAGGTGGCTCGTTCTCAGATGAGGAAGTTGCAAATGGGACCATATCTGCAAAATGCGTTGGTTGCTTTGTATTCCTGATTACTCGTTTCAATCTGAAATAAATCCAATCTGAAATAAATAAACACACATCGTTAAAATAAAAAAACGTCCAATTTCATTTACTTTTCTTGACCAAAGAATAATAAACATCAATACGATATTAAACTGAATTTAAACAAGTTGTACTTAAAGAGTAATATTTACTTATTACTTATTAACTTATATACATATATTTATATTTATTTATTTATTTATAAATTACTAAGATAATTATACTCTATGTTTAGGTCTACCTAAACTTTGTGATTTTTTTCTAATTTTTTGCTAAGTCCAAAATTAAAAACTGATAGTCAAAGTAGGAAACATTTCTTAAATATTAATTTAAAACAAAGAAAGGATACAGGCAGTAGGAATCAAGTACAGAAGACGTCGCGCAAATAATATATCTATGAAACTTCTTTATTCATTAAAACGTGCTTACATGTTTCGGCTCACGTTTGAGCCCTCCTCAAAAAAAAACACAAATTAACATAAATAGATTGTAAATAAAAATTATCCTGTCATGATGAGCTCCCCTACTTCGAGAATTTAAATACCAGAATTAAACCCAAAAAGAATGAAAGAAAAAGAAAAAAAAAATGAACGAAAATAAAGAAATGATGGAAATGTCGGAACAGAGAAACTAATCAAAAAACTTTAAGATTATAATTAATTATCCCGAAAATGAGGACACTCACCCTGACACAAATCACAAACTATGTCGCAAATATTATTATGAATTATTATTCAAAAACCGGTTCTTGATATTTTGATCAATCACTCTCAGATCATCACCTAATGAGTCACTTTTAGTTTTAGCTAGTATTATTCAAGGTTACAAATGGAAAAATTTAACATTAAAACGCTAATCAATTCCATGAAAATGAAAGTTAGAAAGTAATTAAAAAACGCCAGAAAGACTCTAAAAATTACTGCGTACGAACGATACTGACTGAGGAACGACTAGATGTGACAACAATTTCAGCCTTTATAGCTTGTCTATGAGCGGGAAGTAGGCCTTAGGTTCCTCCATATCCATCTGTAAATTGAGCCCATTTGCATTTGTCTCCTGATGAATATCATCTCCGAAATCAATCTCTTCCTATAGTGAGGCTCTTCGTCCAACATTATAACGTTGTTTCAATCGAAATCAAGGCCCTTTTGTAATTGCTCCGTTATGACATTAAGAATAGAGATGTTCCATCGGATGTGATTCTTATGCTCCGTGATTCTTGATCTCAGCTGTCTACACGTCTGTCCCACATAACTTGCATCGCAATTCTTACATAAGATCTTATAAACAACATTCGACTTCTTGTCGGTAAAGGATCCTTATGCACCCTAATGAATTCTCGAATTTATTACAATAGAACGATATACGCTCCTTATACGCTCGCTATTCAATCTGTTTAACTTCTCAGTAATACCACGAACGAAAGGAACAGTGAACCACGAAGACTGCACTGCTTCAACCTTATTATTCTTAACAACATTCTTCCTGTTACTAGTCATAATAATTTTCTTCAAATAATTGTTAATATTCTCAAATATAAAGTTCAATGGATAGTTCTAATAATTCTCTAATAATACTTTAATAATGAAACACAAATTATCAAAGTGAAATTTAGAATTCGAAAGCGAAACTACCTATCAATTAATTCCGCGATTGTACCTATTTTTTGAGAAACGGGATAATGTGACCAAAAATTCAAAATCTCTACCTGAAAAAGTCGGCTTGTTTCGATACCAATTGAATTCTATCAACTCATTATCCCTAATCATTATAAAATCCAAAAAATTCAACTTATCATCCCTTCCACAGTGAACTGAGTGAAGCCTAGGATGCTGAGAATTAAAAATATCAAGAACTAACCGAAGATGCAGACGCTAATAATATGTCAACAATATATAATAAAAGGGCAACAGAAATCGAATCAAAGACAAAGCTCTAACTTCCAGTTTTCGCACGCCGACAAGTAAGCGCGTTTTAGTAATAAGAAGTTTCACACTTCACAGATATATTATTTGCGCACACATAAAAGATATTCCATAATATGTTGAACATTTTTTAACATACAGACGTAAAGCAAGTTCTGCAAAGATTAAATATTCTTCAGTTGGTGAAGTATAAGATAAACAGCGCAATGCTGTGTGTAAAAGTAAGAAATGTTTATATAATTCGGCAAAATACCATTCAAAACTATTGGCCTGATATAAAGAATAAAATGTCTAATTTCGATTGCTTTATAATTTGAATATTCTTCAATCGATCTCTCAATTAAAGTCTCTCGGATAATATTTAACTAGATGAATAAGTCTTGCTGAAATTTTAGCTATTTTAAAACTTGGAAGTTTACTCGAAATTGGATACGGGTCACTTACCCATAATGAAAATAACTTTTTTCCTATATCAAGATATATCAGATGCATGCTTTCAAAAGGAATCTGACTAACTATATCAATCGGAATGTGTGATAATGGAGTGTTTCCTTGTTTATGATGATCTTCATCTCATCATTAGCATATTCTATATCTGTACGAGCAATATGGTCAAATTCCGAGCAAACATATCGCTCATAAAATTCATCAGATACATTATATTTTGAACATGGATGGAAAGATGTATGATCTTTATGGTTCAAAATGTTCGAGCTGGAGCATAAGTTATAAAGCATCTGAAGACAGGAAACTATTACCTTCAAACATTGTTTCTCCATCTTTGATCATTAAATTTATTTCGTCAACAAAATCTTGGAAGAATTCAACAGCACTAAGAGATTTACGTTTTCCTCGATAAATATTGATAATTTCTGATTTATTACCAGAAATATTAACAATTCTATATTGGATCGGCCAAATTTGGATCCGATCTGACTTGTCCAAGATAGCACCATCGGTATTAAAGTCTATTTCTAAATTTTGAAGTATCAAAGCCTGTGAAACATTTCGAAGACTGTAGATTATTTCAGCTACAAAACCTATATGAAGATACTTTCTAGGAGGAACGTTTCTTAACATTTCAACGGAACACGAAGAGTTTATAACAGAATTCTTGTATTTTTTGAGAGATATGAAAAATTGAGAGTTATAAGAGAATAATATATTAAGAATCATATTCCCTTGTATGTGATTAATTCTACATTCTATAAAATAAGTTGCAAGTTTTTCTGTGAATGATGTATGAATAGTCTATATTACTCTCATCTTCGCTGTCACAAATTGTATCAGTATCTAAAAAACTTTGTACACTCTCACTTAAAACATTGTGAACTTCTAAAGCACATTAGATTGAGAAACTAAACTGGAATCATCTAATTTCTCTAGTCATTGAATTATCAATTAAAACAAGATGCTCGATAGAATTCCTATATCCGAGTATTTTATTATGATTGTATAACAAATTATTTGATGTCTCAACGCGACTATGCCTCAGTTCAGCTATATTCGCTGACGTTGACGAGAAGAAATGTGGCAAAAAGCCCGACTATAAAAATTATTGGAAGTACAAATAAGTTTCCGCCGTTTTTATCAAAAATTAAGCATTTATTGTGAAAGAATGGTACATAATGTTTTATTCAAAGTAATGGCTATCGCTAGCCACTACTTTTTCCCATCTTTCTGATAGCATGTGGATACCGCATCGGAAGAACGCTTCATCTTTTGAGGCTATCCAATCATCGATACAATTTTTGGTATCTTCATATGATGTGAAGTGCTGCTCAGACAGGCCATGCGTCATCGATCGGAACAAGTATAGTCGGTAGTCGGAAGGAGCAATGTCTGGAGAATACGGGTGGGGTAGAACTTCCCATTTGAATGTTTCTAAATAGGTTTTGACTGGCGCCGCAACATGTGGTCGAGCATTATCATGCAGGAGAATAATTTTGTTATACCTGGAGTAGTAGTGGGCGCGTTTTTCCTTGAGTGCTCGGCTCAATCTCATCAATTGTGTTCGGTAGAGAGCCCCAGTAATAGTTTCGTTCGGTTTGAGCAACTCATACACGACACCAAGCTGATCCCACCAAATACACAACATGAGTTTTTTCCATGAATATTCGGCTTGGCTGTCGATGTTGAAGCATGGCCAGGTGATCCCCATGATTTCCTCTTCTTTAGGTTACCTTAGTGGATCTATTTTTCATCACCAGTGACTATACGATGCAAAAAACCCTTTCATTTATGCCTGGCAAGCAGCATTTCACATGTGAAAAATCGGCGATCAACGTTTCTCGGCTTCAGTTCATATGGAACCCAATTCCTTTGCTTTTGAAATTCCCAATGATTTCAAACGATATGAAATTGTTTGTTGAGTTACTCCTAATGTAAGTGCAAGTTCTTTTTGCGTTTGGCACGAATCTTCATCCAATAATGCTTCCAATTCCGTGTCTTCGTACACTTTCGGCCTTCCGCTACGTTCTTTGTCTTCGACGTCAAATTCACCGTTCTTAAACTTTTGAAATTTTGAAACCACTGACAACAACTTCTCTCACTTAAGGCAACATCGTCATGCTTCTACAAGCAATCTATGAGCCTCAGCTGCAGATTTCTTCAAATTAAAGAAGTAAATCAAAAGTTCCCGCAAATGACGTTTATTCGGCTTAAAACTCGACATTTTCGTGCAAAAAAAAATATATGATGCTGATACAAAATCGCTAATATTTCAAGATTATGGTGTTGTCGGATGTCCAATCTTACGATATGTCGTTTTACATCAAATAATTTTAAATATAGTTTTATTAGTGGCGCTGTCTTTTGCAAATGGTGGAAACTTATTTGTACTCCGAATAGAATGTAAATGCTGTTTAAGATGTTTAAGATGTTAATAATTATTAATAATATATTTACATAATATAATTATTATGCAGATGGTTATCAAGAAACTAATTAAAATAATTTTGTTTAATGTGATAGTTGCATAGCACAGGTAAATATGAAAAAGGTTGGTGGAGGCCTATGTTCAGGAGTGAACAACAGAGGACTGAGTAAGGAAGGAATCTGAAAGTAAAACAAAATAAAAAAATTATAATTGATATTGTTTTTTTATAATTTTGATAGAAAAAAAAGAAACAAATTCTTATGAAAAGCACCTACAAAAAAATGTTTTATTAATTTTCCTATATGGTCCCTAACTTAGGCCCAATTGCAACGTTACTTTGACTTTAAGCAATTCTCTCTGTCTCTATCTAATTCTATCTAATTCTATCTGTCTTTCGCTTTAAAAGGAGACGCAGAGAGTTTTTAAATCTTGCTTAAAGTAACATTGATGCAACTGGGCCAATATAATTATAGTTTATCAACTGAAATAATTTGTAAACTACAAAAGATATTTTTCGCATTTGGAAATCGAAACAAGGTAGAATATGATACTTACCTCCACATGAAATTTCCACATGAAATTAGACTCACTTGATGCGTTTTTGAACGAAATAATCTGGCAGAAATAATTGTCGTCCTGTTCCGTGAAGTGAAATATGAATCGTTAAAGTTGACAACTATTTAGGTTAAAAAACTTAATGGCCGGTATTCATAATCGGTTCTTATTTTAAGACCGTCTTAAGGATCGACAGGAATGACGGTCCGATTTGACTTTGGAAACCTCATGGTAGGAAGCTCTGGATTCAAGTCAATTTCAGATAATATAATCTTCATTTTTTTATGTGATTGTGTATTCATATACGTACGAACACTAATATGATTCCTGTCGAGAGCAAACAAGACAGCGAAAGAGAGCGAGAGCCCGACCGCTAGCGACCGAAGACTGAAAATGCTTTCTCAGCGATCCAAGCCGCTCGATGTACATATATCAGTATAAGGGCATTCGAGATAACATATAAGTTTTAATAAATTTTAATAATCCTTTCCCATTAATGTATAATAGCAAAATTGATTTCAAAATAGTGTGCAAATAGATTTCATAATAGCGATAGTTTACAAGATATTAATTATTTACAATTTTCCATGCGCGTTATATACTACGTTCATAAACGTAATACGTAAGAACTCTATATGCGTATAAGGTGCGCGATCAGTAAACTGAAGATTCCACGTTCAAATCCTACGTTCCTTTTTTTTTTTCATATATTTTTTCTAAAATAAAGTTATTAATAAACATATTAGGGCGAACATATTTTTATATAATTATTGAATTTATACGTGCACTTTAAAAGTTTTAAATCAACAACCAAAGTATAGTCAAACAAAAACAAAATATAATCAAACATTAGAATAAAAATAAATAAAATTACTGAAATCATTAGAGGTTGCATACAATATAAATAAATATTATAAATAAATTAAATCTTCATTGTGTCAATGAATAGTAAAAAATTCAAACTAATACTATTCCTTTGTTTAAATACAAAAAAATGGATCATGAGTTAAAGTTTTTATAATTACGTTATATAAAGTCAAATGATTGATGTATCTTAGCCAAAATTGAATGCCCTGAATATATATATATATATATATATGTACATATATATATATAAAATAAATTAATTATAAGAAAATTCAATTTAATAATACATTTTATGAAAAGATTATATTCAAATAAATCAAACATAAAAATGCTTCGTGTCAGAATAATTCCAAATTTAAAGCTCTTAAGCCCAGTTGCATCAATGTTACCAATGTTACTTTAACTTTAAGCGAGATTTAAAATCTCTCTATCTCTGTCTCTCTTTCGCTTTAAAACAAGACAAATAGAGCTTTAAGTCTCGCTTAAAATCAAAATAACGTTGATGCAATCGGATCTTAGTGTTTTAGTGGTAAAATAAGTAGGAGAGAGAGAGAGAGAGAGAGAGAGAGAGAGAGAGAGAGAGAGAGAGAGAGAGAGAGAG
>Ga0157364_1006269_pt1 | contig 12196 bp, 8 predicted proteins | sample AttsexASBM2_FD_111476 | JGI IMG/M metagenome (GOLD analysis project Ga0157364, IMG submission 111476) | Fungus gardens microbial communities from leaf cutter ant in Ribeirão Preto, State of São Paulo, Brazil - Atta sexdens ASBM2 | ecosystem: Host-associated > Fungi > Mycelium > Unclassified ...
GCGCCGGAAACGAGTAACGGATTGTCATTCATGGTAGGCCGCAGACGGTTGTGCGCGTGCACGTACAAAACGTATGGACATCGAGCTCTCTCTCCCTCTCCCTCTCCCTCTCCCCCCCCCTCCTCTCCCTCCCTCTACCATCGTCAAATTGCAGGAATCGAGATACGATACGAAGCGTCGGGGTCCCCGAGAGGTAATTAACAGTATATTAATCCCGTTAACGAGCGACTGATCCGGTACCGATGGTCAAGCGCTTTCGTTGATGCTCGTCGCGTTGTGAACAATTATCGGTGTCAATGCATCCTTATACGCGGTAATTAGTAAAATATAGAACTGTATAGCAGAGATGTGTTTTCAGAATGGGTGTATCACGAGATTTTAAATTGACTCGTTTTGCGGTCTCCATTCTCAGAAAGATTACGTTTAATCGCGGATAATCGACTGCCATAGATAATCAGCTGACCCAAAAACAAGAACGGTTATGAGATTAAACCAAGTGTACTGGATCATCAACAGGCGGAAAACCGCACGTAATGACATAAAGTGATTCTACATGCTGCAAGAGGTAGTGGCACTTCAAAGCGCCATCGCGCGACAAAGGGTTAAGCGTCGCGCGCGCGCGAATTACATTTCACTTACTCTCAAGAGAGAAACGTTTGTAAGCCCCCGTCGTCTTGATAAAGACTACCGAATCCTTCAATCTCTCTCTCTCTCTCTCTCTCTCTCTCTCCCCCTTTTTTCTGCTCTCTTCTCTCTCTCCGCGAAAACGTGTCACGACATCTAATATTTCAGACGCTGGCATTCACATTTTCATCCCATTCTTTCCTTATTCAAGCTTTAGGAGACTCCTGCCATCTTTGAAATTACGACGATATTCTTCCCATTGGCATTGGATAGCGATTGTCGCGGCTTAAGGCGTGGAGCCTAAGAATAATCGTGCGACGAGTCGAGAACCCGGGGAATAGCTTTGTGACATCCGAGACAAAAATCGGAGGATACCTGCCATTAAAGAGATGAGAATTTATTACTACGCGCGCAACGCCGCCACCATGACAAAGCCTATTTGTAATTCGGGTATTTAAGTGCCCGGATACTATTCTTCTGAAAATGAAACGCCGCTCATGCATCGACATAGTCGTATAATTCCGTACTCTCTTTCTCTTCTTGAAATAGCTATCTCTCTCTACGATAAAATTTTTTAAGATCTTCACCTTTGTCTCCGAAATTGTAGGAAATCGAACTAATTTGCAGTCAAATACAAATTAATCATATATTTTTACAGAATTAGTTGTATATACACATCACTGTATAATTTATTATCGCCACCATCAATTTATTTCAAGAAATATTAAATTTAATTATCGTACATTTTTTCTTCACTTCGTTTCAATGGTCTTAAATATATTACGTTCTGAAAAAGAATTTCTCTGAGCAAAAGCAATGCTGACACGTTGCTTACGCGTGTCGTGAATAATAACTCCGTAAATATTGAACATCGTGGAAATCCATGAGACTATTTAACCGTTAAGTTAAACCGCGCGAAGTAACACGTTAGATGACAAAAATTAAATTGGATTACAGGCGAGGTTCGTAGTATCAAATGAAAAAAAAAAAAAGAGTTACTCGAGCGAATCAATTTTCGATGCACTTCGCTCGAACGGAAATGTTCTCGCCTTCGAAGAGATGCGACGGGGATAAAAAAGAAAGAAAAAAAAAACGTGACGATCGAAAATTGCATGGTAACGAACAGAAATTGGAAAGTCGCGCGCAGGTTTAAGCGGGCGTATCTCATCGTTCTTGTCTCTTCGTGCTTCTCATACCTATAAAATACGATAAAAATACGCGCGCTAGTTAGGAGTGACATTAAAGAGTTAAATCGCATGGAAACGAGAGGATAAGAAATCGCGAGCGTCTTTATCACGCGGGTTTGCGCACATAGGTAGTCTTGTCTTGGTAAAAGAAGTTACGAAATGCTAAATTGAAACTAAATTTTTTTATTTCAGTCAATATGAATGCATATCTCACGAAAATGTTCTAACAACTCTGATCTTCGTGGATGTAAATACTGTTCGCGTTAATAAAGTGATAAGAAGCAAAATCTCTTTGCTACACTTTCGTCACACGCGAATTATCGAGAATATTTTATTCATCAACCTTTATAATCTTTATATTCAATGTGACATTACATATTACATTATATTCTTTTTATAGAAAAAAAAAATTAAAAGACAATTGAAATAACAATATCACTGCAACACCAATTATTATGTCAATTGTTATATTATAAAAAATAATATATCATGCGCTTTTACACAAACAGAACGAAATCGAGAAACGACCTCGCTATGATAGTCGACGTCCGACGCGGTAAAACTTGTGTTTGACGAATCAATTAATTTTATCGAACAGACAACCATACCATCGCCCATTCCACGGCAATCTTCGTAAATGAAAATCGATTCGCTTTCTATTACGAGATAAGTAGCGGAGTAGGGGTTAGTCGACCGCAGGAGTGGGTGAAGGAGAGAGAAAGCAAGGTGAAGGAGAAGAGTCTAAGTCAGATACAACAATACCTATTAAGATAGCATCGTGACCAACCGCAAGCAATCTCGCTGGACAGACTTCGAGGATGGCTGTCGTACGTCTTGATTGCACCTGACATTATAATCGAAACCTTTCGATTCGCATTCGACGTTTTATTACCGCAATGGAACTTCCCGGACGAAGATCTTGTCAGGCCGACATTACGGTAATTTAACAATCTGATAAATCTGATAATTAATGCAAACTGTCTCAAAGCGTCAAGATTATTCCAAATTTAGTTCAACAAACAATATTTCCACATAGAATAAGCCGATTTTTTAAACTGTTTTAATGAGAAAGTATCTAATATCAATGATATTACTATTAACTCATCATATTACTACTAACACGTATAATGTAATTATCGTAATTAAATCAATTATTAACTTATGTTCTGATGTAATATAACTTCATCGATACTTTCCGTCGCTACAATCAATTTAATTCATAGAGATAAATCGCAAAAATCAAGTTTTATATCGCCGCGTCATACAGATTTGTCAATATCACAGAATCTTTGTTATCTCTATTCCTGATATGGAGAATTAATGTATTATCGGCGCGCAAAGTTCAATTCGATCCGTGAGAAATTACGTCAAACATTTGGACGATGGATTAGTTTGGATTAAACGAGTCTCGTTAGAAACGTGTATCTCTGAGTATTATATGCCGCTGAATACGAGCGTTGCACTACCGAGATCGAACGTGCTATAAACCCGGACTTTATATACGTATACGCTTTATATATATTCAAATCGCATGAAACCGATATATTCCTGTCCCATCTGTACCATATCTAGTGTTCTACGAACAACGTCGTCGGAGGGATTGAACCTCGGAACGAAGCACGTAATATATAGCCGTTCGTTATGTACATAGAAGATGGCCCATAAAATGGCGGATATCCGAATATCTCCGTGCTAATTCTAGAAATAGCATGAAATTATTGTTTAAGCTGTACGTTTCTTCTCGCCATGACACGAGAATATACGTGGAAATGAAGAAACAAGGAAGGAATAAATGCTATTTCTCATTTTGTCACAATTCCCATTCTTATTTATATAGAAGACATCAGCAAGATTATTTTATTTTATATGTATACATGTAAAATAGAATAGTAACAAATTGAACTAAATAAATTTAGACTAGAAGCTCATTGTCTCAACGACGTAAAGAACCTTGTAGAAATATTTCACGATGTAACATCGTCCTACGTCAGCGAGAACAGCTCGCGCGTAAATCTACGACAAAGTATAGTCGGTATTTCGTTCGAGATGGACGTTTTGAGCGAGCTGACTTATATACGCTTATCACGGCACGCTCTGCACTTTCTTCCACATGGATACAATTATTTTTGTTCGCACGCAATAACGCCTTAAAATAGAGCGCGAGATGGAATCGCGTACAGAAAGGGTATTTGGCGTTCGAAGCATTTACCATCACGTGTCGTTATATTTAGACACCCTCATCCCATCGGCGAAAGAAATGGTACAGCTGCTAGGCGGCCGTAAAGAGAAATTCACGAAACGTCTCTGTCAATGTCAGTAAAGCTTCTCGCGAAAGATTACGGAGCTAAAAGTTCGCGACTGCAGGGTACGTATTCCGTACTTAGTTGCATAACATTCATCGAACAAAACGATACATTTTTTTTACAATTATAATCCTTCTTCTTATTAAAAAAAAAATATTTAAATATATTAAAAACATAAAAAATATAATATAAAAAAATAATACATAATTATTAAATAGAATTTTCTGCGATACAAGCTAATAAAAAATAACTAATTGTAATAAAATAAATAATTAGTGTATACATTCAGTAGATTTATTTATTTCAACATTCATTATTGTACCATATCAAGATAATCTTTTAACTTAACTTTTAATTTTTCAATTATTCAAAGTTAATAATCTTCTTATTTTAATAGATATTAGATTTTTATCCTCTTATTATTTTATTTTAATTATTTGTAACATATATATATATATATATATATATATATATATATAGGCTGTCTCACAAGTTTTGGCCAATCGCTTTTGTGTAGATAGAACGGACTAAACTGAGTCAAAAAGTCTTCTACCATTTTGCAATTTTCGCAATGGTTAACGAGATATTAATTACTAAAAATTGCTGAAAATTGGTTTTCAATAATTTTTTACTCAAATACTATCAACTCTATAAAAAAATTGCAAGAGAAAATTGTTTATTTTCTTCTCATAGAACTTTTTAGAATTTTTTCAGAATATTTTATCAATTTTTTAATATTGCATTTTCTTATTTTTATTACCATGAGAAGAAAATACGGTATTAAAAAATTCTGAAAAAATTCTCAGAATTTTAAAAAGAAAATAACCAATTTTTACTGTATCTTTTGCTGTATCTTTTTCTGTATAGTTGATAGTATTTGAGTAAAAAATTATTGAAAACCAGTATTTATTATAGTAATTAATTTTATTATTTTTAGTAATTAATATCTCATTAACCATTGCGAAAATTGCAAAATGAGACTTTTCGTTAGTTTAGTCCTCTATCTATAAAAAAAAGCGATTGGTCAAAACTTACAGGACACCCTGTATATATCCAGCATACGAATTTATATATATCTGTAAGACAATAACATAATTACTTTTATATAAACATATCTAGTAAATTTGTAAGAATTTGAAAGTCTAATGTCTAACAAAATAAGATTATCGCCCTTGACTGTTTGAGAAAGAAAAGTTGAAAGATTATATATATTGAGTGTAATAATATATTGTAGTAATATATATTGAGTGCATGTTTAAAATAAACAGTGTATTGATTTATATAATAATTATTTTATTTATTTATTTTTAGTTACTTTGAATTGTGGAAAATTTTAACACACACAGAGGGGAGAAGGGGAGGGAAGAAGGAAGGAAGGGAGGGAGGGAGAGGAAGAGAGAGAGAGAGAGAGAGAGAGACCATCATGGCAAAGTAACGAACCAATAAAATTAACAAAATGCGTTTAAGAGCGTTTTCAGCATATTTTTCAAACATTTTCGAAATGCAATTTATACGTAATTATACGTAAATATGACGTGAAATAAACTTTAATTTTAATTGTGAAAAAACTCAAAATTAAAAAATACATAGTGTACGGATCTTTTGAAGAATCAAACATTTTCAAAAAATTTAATCACTCCATAATAAAAAGAGCTTTCAAAATCATAAAACTTATTAAAAATTTATTTTTTCATATCTCATTATTTTAGCAATATTCGCTTAGAAATGTAAAAACTGATGTTTTTAATAGGATGTTTCCAACTCTAAAAACCATCGTCGTGAAACGACACGTGCCCAACTTTATTAAAAATAGTCAAAATATAAAAGAAGGCAAAGAAGCCATGCTTGATGTTTGTGCAATATAATGTTTATACGTTTAGGTATCCTAAGATAGCAATAACGCAAAAATACATACAGACATTTCAATCTTTTTACAACAGATCCTCTTCCGTACAAAACTTGTAACAAATTTACATATATAATTTTCTTAAGATTCGCATTCCTATACAAATTCGCCCTCTTCGCAAATTGAAATATTATCCCTTGTGGAGAACGCACTATATATCCATTTTCAGCTTGTAGTCTAAATTGTCTCAATAACATCCTTAAATCTCACATATTCCATGGATCAGATTTTTATAATTTTTTTCCCCATCAACACATCATATATCAATCTGTTTATTAAAAATAAATATGATTTTATCGGTATTTGATGATATAACTTGCATATATATTTTAATAAACGGTTTTTAGAATCATTTATCAATCGCAACAGAAAATTGTTTCGTAATTAGAAGAGTCCATCTATACTTTAAAGTCATTTCAGACATTATTAAATTTTGTAATTCCCTTGTCTCTCGTTAAATTATTATTCAGTACTTAAATTATTCAGTAAAAATAGAACTATTATTAATTGGCAAATTAAAATTTATAACGTCTTGATGTTTATTAGGCAATTCAAATATTCTATAACAAAATTTTTCTCGGTATTTGATGATATAATTTAATGATATAATTTTGAATACATAATTTAATGGAAATAGCGATCGTAACAACCATGCTATCGATAACCTCTTTATGAAAGTCTACAAAGTTGACACATTGATAATTGCAATAGCATGTTCAATATGTCGATACTGTTTGTTTTATAGCATGAATTAGAATTATTAAAAAGAGTACAAAGATAATTCGTTGAAAATATTACCACCTTTTAAACAAATATTGAAGGCAATAACAAACAAACAAAAAACTAGAAGGTAAAAATAACGAAATATGCGTTTTCACACGATTTAAATGGCATTATGCGAGTTTATAAATGAAAATGTGTCGAAAAATGGAAACATTGGAAAGCGTTACATAGTGGCACAAAGGGACAGAAATCCTCTTTTTTACTATCGACATGTTTTACTATTGATTTGTCCGCTCGTGCAATACTAGCAGAACGAACCTGTAATTGCACGACCGAAAGTTTACGATCACGAAATCGACGTACACAGTCGCGTATATTGAAGAAAACGAGGCGTTAACAGGAAATTCAATCTTTAAATTAATGGCTATGGTTGTCGCGAATGCGCGCAAATGAAAAAATATAGTCCATTACGTTTGCGAAGAATACGGCGAATTTTTGATACGACGATTATTTATACTCCATCCGAGCGCAACGCGCTATCATTTTTTCGAGCACGATCTCGCGTCGTTAGAAAATAAAAACAATGCGCGTAAAATCGTAAAACTCGAACTAGCTAGTTGTATCCCCTGCCTCGTTCTTCTCGACTTTATTGTGCGCTTAACTGTCAACTTGCATCCCACTGTGGCCGACATGACAGCTTTTATGTCCCATGGGATTTTAATATGCCTGTCACGTTCTTTGTTTCATGATACTGTCTCTAGTCAGTCACAAATCCTTTCAGTTGTAGATATTTTCGTGAACTTGATATTAGTTTTTTTATAGGTAGATACAAAGACCTATCACTCTTTTATCAATTAAAATAATTTTCAAATTATTTCTACATATCCTTTTAATTTTCCAATTGAAAATTCTTCGTATTTTCCCAACGAGTAAATTAAAATAAAAATGAGGAATAATGGAAATCCAGTTTATCAAGGGAAGTTATTAACTGGAGAAGAATACGTTTGTTGATTATGAATGTGTAAATATAGGTTGCACATTCGTTACAGATCCGTTGCTATCTATCTCCGTTTTTTGTTCGAATGCGATGCACGTAGATAGCCAGCGAATCGCCCAACAGCGAATCCGCCGTAATTAATTCCCATCGTAATCGTATTTGCCCGTTCATCGCACGCGCTCTTAGGGTTTATTAATATACGCTAATAGTGTTCAGGTTAGTGCAACACGGAGAATGCGCGTTACCGAATCGAATGCATTTTGTGACGTCTCGTTCGCCCCGACCTTCGCTCCAGTCGTCTCGTTCTCTATCTCCGTTTAGCAATTGCAGCAATTACAACAATTTAACCAAATTACCCGCGTAGAAACGCTACGGCCACTGTTTCGCGGCGAACAAGAACCTGCATCTGTGCATGTATGTAATGTCTGCGGATTAAGTAACGAAGGACGAGTGGACCCGCCGCCTCGTTGAACGACGGGAATATCACCCTATTGTGTTTAATGTTAGTATCGATTGCCACAGAGCCGTCCGAATGGGGCTGTGAAATTCATAGCTTCCGAGACACGCGCTCTTGCATCTACGTATACATGCAGCTCGCATACAGAAGCACGTCTACTTACTTGCCATGAATATTATTGATGCGTTAAGCGGCCACCTCTTAGAGAGGAATATTATTGCACGCTAATTGCCTTACGAATGCGCATCCTGCACTCGAGCACTTCAATTCAGCATACGCAAAAGTAATAAGAGTTTAGATAAAATCTCTGTAAAAGAAGCTTCCGCTTTTTCAATATTCAATTCAATAAGAAATACAGAAAAAAATGTCGCACTAAAAAGTCATCGCGGCTTATCAAAATATTAATGAGTGATGTGAATAACTCTGAGGCGCCCGCAGAAACGAACGAAACACGGAAAGTTATCAGAGAAAAATTATTGCATGGAAAAAGTGCGAGACGGTGGATAAACGAGCGAAAAGACTTTCTCGGAAGACTATTCGGAGGCGCACTAACGAGCTGGGATGTACGATTTAGCGAATGTTAATGAAGACGGTGGATCTGTGGTACTCTTCGCCGCATCTATCTGCATTCTTAATTGCTGCAATTAAGTACCGGCCTTTCCTTCCCTCTTCTCCACTTTGGACGCAGGAAAATCCTGTCTGCGCCATTGTACATTCTGGTTGCGCGTGGTCGTCGAGAGGTCGAGGGGCGCATTTTAGAGGCGCATCGGTTCGGCTGCTCTGCAGAAAATCCAGATCGTAGCCGAAGGAACAGCCAGTGAACGAGCTCTTTCGGAATCTCCGATTCACGAACAAAAAAGAAGATCGATTCTCCCCTGAGAAAGCGCGAGTTCTTATCTGCCGTCTCTCCTGCCACTCCCTTGCCATCCGCTCTTGTCCTCTTCGCGAGTCTTATCTCTTGAAGTCTCTTCAGGATCGATTCCATTCTGCTTTCCTTTCCGACTTTCTTTCTTTCTGTCGTATTATACCTACATCAACGATAACTGTGCAAAGTTTACGTACGTATCATGCAATTAGGTTCAAGTTACGCGGTATCTTTACTGTTTTCTGCAGCATACAATTTCCAATCATCGAAGTATCGTTTCTTTCCCAATTCGATCTTACATCGGCGGTTTGTGCTTTCCTCAAAATGAAAAAGAAATAATAAAATAAACGACGATGTCGTTTTAATGAAGTCAGGCAAAGTTCATTTAAGATCCAAAGATCTGAGGGTAAATTTCAACAAGTAAACAGACACAGGAAGGATTTAATAATTAACTGCCAGACTATATGACTATGAGTTTAATTTTAAAATCTTCCAGTTTCCGTAGTTTCCACGTACTTTTATGTAATTTATGTCTCATGCCTTTCTAAAGAGTTATTTTAACAGCGAAATCAAGTGTCTACGCGAATATAATCTTGAATGACTCCATCTAACTTTATATAGTAATCGCTTTTTTCATATTTCTGACTTAGATTGAATCTGAAAACCTACGTTTCCCAATGTCAACTACACCCGGCACGTTTCATAGTACGACCAAGAAGTTGGGCAACCGCGATGGTACTTCTCAATGTGATTCAACATATCCGTCCGCGCGCGTAATCGCATTCGTGGCAAAATCAGCCTCATTGCGAATAAACGAGCGGGACGCCGGTAGTTCTCCTCATTTTGTTCGTACCCGCTTCGTCGGAGGATAAATGTCCCGACAAATATTTGAGTTTCGGGTAAACTGAAATTAAAGTGAAATGAAAAAGGGGAAGGAGGACGATCTCCGTCGAGGACCCAAAAGCCTGTTCTTTCTACTATCGCTTCGTTTTACAGCGTTAATTAATTTGTTAGTCTCTTTATACCTATAGATATTCGCTTCCGGAATTACAGCGAGATATAGTGGTAGCTCTAATCCCAGAAGCGACTCATACAGTGAAGACTAACAAATTAATTAATGATGCTGCAAAACGAAGCTGTGAATAATATAATTCTCTTTGTATTAGACAAAATAACACTATAACGAGACTTTTATGAATATCAGAAGACAACAGGAGAATGTATACTTAAATTCGTCATGCATAATCATCCTCGCCCTTTTAGCCCGTCGCTATTTCTCCCCTTTTGCTTTGCATTTTCTCAAACTACCTTCGACCACTCTTTGCGTGAGAAGTGACACTTCAGTGCAACAGTGTATCTAGCCTCCATTAAACGTTCCTGCGAATTCACGTCGCACAAGTATCATAACGATCATTATACAACAACACCGCGCTAAAGAGGTCGTATCTATAAGTGCCGAGCATTATACGAGGTACTCAATTTCCAGGGCGTAACTCTGTGTCTCAATTGCCATCGCGCCCGTCGCTCTCGCGATAAAAATGCCGTCGGACGTTTTATAAAGCATCGCGCTTAATAAAACGCCACATGAAGGCACCGAAAGTCAGAGAACGAGCAAGCTGCGACAATATGTTCTTAACTCGATTCGCCACCTGCCCCGGTTGCCTGCCTCGGTCGCGGTTTGGTCCTCGCACGCGTAATTACATTCCCGATGATGTTATCAGTTTTATTGCTACCCGAGAGCGGATGGGGAAAGCTGGGTGCGGGGTGCATGAGAGAGTGTGCAAGGGAAAGGAAGATACGAGGAGAGAAGGGCCGAAATGGTCGGATTGGGGAGAGCGGAGGACGACAAGGGCGAGGGAGAGCGAAAGAGAGAGTGGAACACGACATCTACCATTGCCACGAGGAAATTTGACTTTCAGATTGGGGTTGCGCGAGCCAACGGACCCAGAGGAGAGCACAGAGGGTAGAAGTCCTATGTAGGGTCGTTGTGCATCACGTCGGTGTCCGTGTATTAAGAGGGAGGGAATGTGTGATGTGTGCGGAGGCAAGGGAGGAGCGCGGGTGATTCAAGCGCGATAGGGATGGGAGTACTGCACCCGGGTCGTTAGAGCTCCTAATGAGATCTCCTCCTCCTCTCGCCTTCCTAGATTCTGTCTCGCTTCTCCTCTCTTTCTCTCCTTTTCTTCCCTTAAACTGTTCCACTCTCTTCCTTCTACTTGGGTTCCATACCCTCCTCACTTCATCTCTCTGCTTCTGTGTGTGCTAGCTATCCAGTAACCCTTTCAACTTCCAATCCTCCCCTCCTAAATTCCTCGTCACCGTTTTCGGCCTTCTAGTTCGTCGTCTTCAATCCCCACTACGTGGTTCTCTACCCGCAGCAACGGTTGCGTCTTTATCCCTACATGCGGGACAGAGGCCGTAACGTAATCATACAGTTAAAGGGGTCGTTCTTGCTATACCAGGGGCAAGCCACGACCCTCCAAATAGCTACTGTGCTACTGCAACGCCAATATAGACTCCATACGGTTAACAAGCACGAGAGCACTATAAGTAGTATGAATTTACACGCTTGAAAAAATTTAGGATCTTATTTAAATCCTAACTTTTCTCATGTTATTTCGTCGTATGATAAAAACAGATACTTTTTAGTTTTAACAGTTTTAAAATAAATTCTCCACGCACGTAAAATAAAAAATTTTCAATTTTTCACGTTGAATTTTCTCGAAAAATCGCAGATTTAATTTTTAAAAAATGAGTCTTTTGTGAAAAAATCACATATCTTTAATATTATATGTGTATCTAATTATCTGAAAATGTTGAGTTTAAATGAGTTTCGTATAAAAGTATAACTTTAGGAATCCAACATTTCATATCTGACTAATTAATTTTTTACATTTAATGCATTGTATAATGTGAATAAAATTATATATATTATATAATATGAACAAAAAAGTTACAGTAATAATATTATTACTATCGTAATATGAATATTACTGTATGCATACCTTATATAAATTTACGTCTATGTATTCGAATGAGATTTATCAAGACGACGGATATTGCACTACTCCTATTTTCATGATATTGTTGCGCAGCAACGATCGCAGAGTTAGCATTCTACACAGCTAAATTTA
>Ga0157364_1006270_pt1 | contig 12196 bp, 10 predicted proteins | sample AttsexASBM2_FD_111476 | JGI IMG/M metagenome (GOLD analysis project Ga0157364, IMG submission 111476) | Fungus gardens microbial communities from leaf cutter ant in Ribeirão Preto, State of São Paulo, Brazil - Atta sexdens ASBM2 | ecosystem: Host-associated > Fungi > Mycelium > Unclassified ...
CAGCGGCGGGCAGGCTTGTCGCAAGGCCGGGAGTGCAGAGGGCGCGGCCATGCGCCCTTTGCCCGGTCGCCCACGGCGGATTACAGGCAGCAAGCCTTATTATAAAGCGAACGGAATATTCACTGTCTGAGATAAAAATTACAGATGAGTTTAAAACCCGAAGACCGGCTAACCCTTCCACCGGAGCATTAATACAAAACCACAATCCGCTTAATAACAGAGGCAGGCCTGTCGCAAGGCCGGGAGTGCAGAGGGCGCGGCCAGGCGCCCTTTGCCCGGTCGCCCACGGCGGATTACAGGCAGCATGCCTTATTACAAAGCGAACGGAATATTCACCGTGCTGATAATAAAAAACTCCTCCCTCACCTTTAACTTACAGCACGTTGCCATGCCGTCAGCCAATTCGCATAATGCGCTGGCCACCTCACCGTCGGTGTGCCGGGTTTTCCCATACCGAATCCATGTCCGCCGCGGGAATAACGAAATAACTCAACCGGCACATGTTCCCGCTGACAGGCAGCCTGCAGAATCAGGGTATTTTCAGGGTCAGACACCGGATCATCTTTCGCCTGCACCAGGAAAAATGGAGGTGACTGCGGTGTCACAAAATTCTGTACTGACCACTGTGCATCCTGCTGCAGAGAAGCCCCTGTACCGGCCAGGATACGGTGTGTTGAGGTATGCGTATAGGGAGGTTCAAGTGTGATCACCGGGTAAATTAATGCTGCCCGGTCAGCCTTTGCGGGCAGAGAATCAAGAGCATCTGTCGGAGGGTAACTGACAAAATTACTGCGGGTCACGGCTAATCCCAGTAAATGAGCACCGGCAGAAAACCCCAGTACACTCAGGTGCTTCTCCCGTTGCCTGATAATACGTAATGCCCGTTGCGCATCCTGCAAGGCCACCAGAGTACCCTCCCCCCAATTTTCATCAGGCAGGCGATACGTCAGTACATAGGCCCTAAAACCGCGGGCGGTAAGCCATGCCGCTGCGGGTAAAGCTTCTTTACGCATTTCTATCCGTTTATAACCCCCCCCGGCAGCAATCAGTACCGCATAACCGTTGGGATTAGCCGGTAAATAAACACTCAGTACGGGGCGGGCAATATGGCTCAGTGCACCATCCCCGGAAACTTTTACCGGCCCGCCCGGGCCTCCTCCTCCCGGAGGTATCCCCGCCCACAGCGGTATCACTTCCGCAGGGGGTGACTGCACGGGGGCCGCCTCAGCCACTGCACTCAGGCTTTGTCGGCCGCTGAACACTCCGGCGGCGACACACGCCAGGAAAGTACGACGATGCATCAATGGCCTCCTACAGTCAGAGAATTTTACCTGCAACAGACCGCGATATCCCCCCGAAGCACAACAGACAAATGACAGACGGTGTCCTGATGCCATGAACCATTACCGTTCCTCAGTCTCTGCCTCTTTTTCTGCCGGCGGAAATACCCGGAATACGCTGAATTTCACACACGAAAAAGTTTCCTCCCCCTCTGCTGCAATGGGGTGTAAACCTGCTCCCGCAGCAGGATCGGGTGAAAACATCTGTATGTGCTCCCCCCGGCAGGATGTGAAATTAAGACAACCCCTCACAGACAGCCGACAGTAAAGAAAATATTGTGTCATCAGGTAGTTATGTCTCATTCCTTTGATTTAAATGCCGAAAATTTCACTTTCTGACACTAAAGGCACATCATTATGATGAACTATCTGCTTCCGGGGATCGCCATACTGCTGTTAATCATTGCCGGCGTACTGTTTGTCTCCTATCTGCGGGACAGGCGTAAAACCCGCTTCTCCCGCGGAAACAAACGTCGTTAAACGTTCGGTTATCACATCACTGGCCGTATCCTGCGATTTGCACAGGATACGGTCCTTCCTGTCGCCGGAGATTATTTCCCGTTGGGAGTTTCCGGCTGTAGTTCATAGGCTTTTTGTACCAGCGGATCCCGCTCAGCCTTATCCGTCACTTTACGATCCCATATTTCATCCATCTGGCGACGTGTATCTTCTGTGATCTCTTGCGGAACAACATTCCGGTAATGTGTTTCCTCACCGGTCACCACTTTTACAATCAGTTCAGATACCTGATGTGGCTGATACTGTTCATGCGGGAATGCAATTTGTGAATAGTCGAATACCGTATCTTCTTTATCTTCCGGCCACCAGTGTTGCCACGCTTCAAACATACGGTCATTGAACCCGGTCAGAATCGGGCCCGGGTTTACCGTCGCAACCTGCACACCAAATTCACGCAATTCTTTATGCAACGCTTCGGCAAAAGCTTCCAGCGCATGTTTACTGGCTGAATAAGCCCCGGCAAACGGATCTGTGGTGATCCCTGCGACCGATGAAACGAAAACAATTTTTCCCTCTTTCCGGTCGATAAACTGCCGTGCAAACTGCTGAGTCAGAAGAATGCTCCCGAAAACATTGACTTCAAACTGACGACGAAGCTGTTCTTCAGGCAGATCAACCACCGCCCCGCCTTCCGATATACCGGCATTATTAAGCAGAATATCGACCGGCCAACTGGCCGCGAGCAGACGATCATTCTCGTCAGTAATGTCCAGTTTCTCCACCCGTAAGTCCAGACCCTGCTGACGGGCAGTCTCTTTCAGAGGCTGAATTTGTGCAACAGTTTCAGTGGCAGCAATCACCTGATACCCGGCTTTGGCAAGCAATAATGCGCTTTCTTTACCGAATCCGCTGCCGGCACCGGTGATAAGTACAGTCTTCTGTAGCATGACATTTTCCTCTGCTGAATGTGATGGCTGACTCTTCAGTATAGAACACTCTTGTTTTCCGGCCTGGATAGCACAGTTTAGCTGCACCGTATCAGACGTTACTGCTGCCCGGCCGTGCCCCGGACCCGGAGTTTATCTGCCTGTGAAATGGCCTGTAGCTGATGGTTTGCGTTATTAATCGCATTCAGCAGAGGGTAGATCCACAATACGGCCTGACAATAGCTCAGATGTCCGGGGGTAAGGGAACCGGCACGGGTTGCAGCAGCGCTGCCGGCAGTGGCTGGCACTGTGCCGGCACGTAAATCTTGCGTGTAACGGTACAACCGCTGAGCAATGTCATCAGGCACAGGAATATCACAGGTTTTCTGGCGACGGAGAACAGTCCGGAATTCATTAATATTTTCCTCACTTTGCGTACTTGCGCGTAAATTCGTTTGCAGAGCTTTTTCAGAAAGTTCGTTCAGTCGCTGCCACTGGTTATTCTGTATTCTGATAACCTGTGCCTGATACTGCTGTTCTTTCTCTGCCTGATGTTGTGCGGTGACAGCGCTTTTATAGCGGTAAGCAGTCACTGCGCTTATGACAACCGTCAGTAACCAGAAAATGCCGATCACAATGGCCAGAATGGATTTCATTTTCATCATTTATGCCTGCTGCAATGCGGTCAGTGCGGTCTGCAGGCGCTCTGCTCTGTCGGTAAGACCATTCCTGCCACCGTTGATGATTTCCGTTACTTTCACCAGATCCCCGGAACAAGCCAGACATCCCTGTGATGCGAAAAACCAGGCGGCGGAAAGTGCGGCGGGCGTATCGGTCGCCAGCAGGTCCGGGTGGCTGAGCAACGGCAAGCCAATACCGGAGGCACAGCGTAAATAATTCTCCCGACCGGTGATCTGAATCAGCCCCCTGCCGCGGTAAATCCAGCCTTCTGCCGGTGTCAGGTTGCCCAGCCGCTGTCCATATAATTGCTCTGCAATTTGTGGTTGCTGAGCAGAATGCGCTGCGGTGCGGCCCAGGGCCATAGCCTGCTGCGGGGTAAAATAAGATGAAAAGAGTTGTTGTAACGCCTCCGGGGTATAGTTGAAACATTCCGTCAGTGTGGTGAATCCTCCGGATTCATGGGCGGTCTGAGCAATAAACATGGCCTGATCGATGGGACGGATAATCGAAAAACGTTCCATCGCCCCGGTCACTGGCTCAAGCCAGCGTGATGCCAGGTCCCCACTGATGCCGGCGGCAGCGGCAAATTGTTCTGTTTGCATTATCAAAAGACTCCTGCTTAATCGCGACCCTGAGGGGTCAGAAATAAGGTGAGTCCTGACAGTAAGTCGCCAGCCATCGGGCCACCAGCAGTGAGTGTTGTGCCCCGTGACAGCCAACAAAAGGGTGTGTATAACACGAAAAAACGCAGAGACAGGGCCGGGAACGGGCAGAGGATCAGTGCAGTGCTCAGTCTGTGGCGTAAGCAAGGGAGACAAAAAAGAGGTCGCAGCAATCACGCGGCGACCTCTCTGAAATTAACTTTCTCTGCCGGCACTCTTCACCGCCGGTAACCTGGCCGGATTAGCTTAGCTATAGGCCTCTAAAGTCCGCTGGCACAGCTCTGAACGGACGCAATCCTGTTTATCGAAACGGATCAAGCCGACCAGCTCATCTTCCTCAAAGCGCTGTAATGCATCCGCCAGGCCGGATGTGACTCCCCGGGGTAAATCACACTGGGTAATATCGCCGTTGACGATAACAGTGACATTTTCGCCCAGGCGGGTCAGAAACATCTTCATCTGAGCCGCGGTGACGTTCTGGGCTTCATCAAGAATCACAAACGCATTCTCGAACGTCCGCCCGCGCATGTACGCAAAAGGTGCAATCTCAACTTTACCGATTTCCGGGCGCAGACAATATTGCATGAAGGACGCGCCCAGGCGTTTTACCAGCACATCATAAACCGGACGAAAATACGGGGCGAATTTCTCAGAAATATCACCAGGCAGGAAGCCCAGATCCTCATCGGCCTGCAGGACCGGCCGTGTAACAATGATCCTCTCGACATCTTTATTAGACAAGGCTTCTGCGGCTTTCGCTGCACTGATCCAGGTTTTACCGCACCCGGCTTCACCGGTGGCGAATATAAGCTGTTTGTGTTCAATGGCTGAAAGATAATTTGCCTGTGCCTCGTTACGTGCTGCAATCACAGAACGGTCACGACTATCACGGGCCATGCCAATCGAATCCATGCCACCCATTTGTACCAGCGAGGTCACCGATTCTTCTTCACGCTGACGATGACTGCGTGAATCATTACGGATCACACGGCGCGCTTCACGACGCGCTTTAATCACTGCTTTCTGTCTTCCCATGTTGGCACCTTACAGTTGGTTTCATTTTCCGGCCTGAATATCAGGCGCGTATACGTGAACGCTTTAGAGGTTTACAGGCTTCCTTCTGAGCCACGAACAGCCATTGAGAACAGTACCTCGTTAAAAAAACGTGTACCGGTAAAAGAGACATGAAGTAATGAAATTAAGCTGAGTAAGAAAAAGGATTTTTGAGTGTGCTGCCTCTTCACGTCTGGCGACGCGAGTGAAATGTTGCTGATGTAATAACGACAGTCACCATTCATACACACACTCCGGAGAAACTTCGTAATACTGAAACTCTCAATGAATAACTTGTACCAGCTCCCCGGGGAATGCAACAATATTTTTACTTAATTTCTGATTAGATATTTTTCATTCTGCCTGAACATCGATGCCATCGGATATCATTATCTTTTTATAACAAACAGATGCATTATTTATGGCTATTTTTCATACAACCCCAAATAGTGCTATGAAAAAAAACAGGGACCGAAGAATAACCGGCAGCTACAGTGGTTCTGTCTAACCGGTATACAAAGAGTGACTGGACCGGCAGAACAGAAAATTTTAAATCAACATGCCGATAACAAGAAAAAATATAGGCTGCCAGAAAGCACACTATATCTGCATGCCGGAGTGGTACTTCATGGGCTTTATCCCCCGGCTGACGTTGATATCACCGCAGATAATCACTCAATCATATTCCCTGCTCAACGTGCCACCGCTGATAAGAATATTCTGCGAGCCTCCCGCAGAGTGATAAACAGATGACAATGAGAGGATGACACCAGGAGCTGCCCCACCCCCTTTCATCACTCAGACACGAGAGTAACCACATAAGGATTTACAGGGGGCCGCTTGCAAAGCAAAACCTGCGAGTTTTTCTCACAGGGTATCGGGAACGTCCTCTGTCATCGTCCTCCGGATACAGCCCCCGGACGGCTAATCGCGCCTCAGTCGCTAAGGAATTCCTGGCGTGCATTCTCAAAACGCTGTAACGCAGCTTCGGAAGGTTTTTTGCCGATAAAGCTGAATACGACGATAGCCAATAAGCCGGCGATAAAGCCCGGAATAATTTCGTACAGACCAAAGAAGTTATACTGTTTCCAGAAAATGACCGTTGAGGCCCCGACGATCATCCCCGCCAGAGCACCGTTCCGGCTCATTCGCTTCCAGCAAAGGCTCATCAGGATCACCGGGCCAAAGGCTGCACCAAATCCGGCCCAGGCATAACTCACCAGGCCCAGAACTTTATTATCAGGATCACGGGCCAGCAGGATCGCAATGACAGCCACCAGTAATACCATCAGTCGGCCAATCCAGACGCGTTCCTGTTGTCCGGCATTTTTGCGAAAGAATGCGCGATAGAAATCTTCGGTCAGAGCACTTGAGCAAACCAGTAACTGACAACTTAGTGTCGACATCACTGCCGCAAGAATAGCTGACAGCAAAACCCCGGCAATCCAGGGATTGAACAGAATTTTGGTCAGTTCAATAAAGATCCTTTCTCCGTTTTTATTCACCTCGCCCGCGAGTTCAGGATGATTATCAAAATAAGCAATGCCGAAGAAACCTACGGATACGGCGCCCGCCAGACACAGTATCATCCACGTCATGCCGATACGACGGGCGGCCACCATAGAGCGATGTGAATCTGCGGCCATAAACCGTGCCAGAATATGTGGCTGCCCGAAATAACCCAGTCCCCAGCCCAGCATAGATACAATGGCAATCACATCCATCCGGTTAACAATATCGGTAAAACCAGGGCCATGATGCTCAATTACCGTCATCGCTTGCGGAATACCGCCAACGGCAAAAATAACGATCAGCGGGGTCAGAAGAAGCGCGAAGATCATCAGGCTGGCCTGAACCGTATCGGTCCAGCTGACCGCCAGAAACCCACCCAGAAAGGTATAAATAATGGTCGCAGCAGCTCCGGCCCAGAGCGCGGTTTCATAGCTCATACCAAAGGTACTTTCAAAAAGCCGCGCACCCGCCACAATTCCGGAAGCACAATAGATAGTGAAAAAGACCAGAATGATCACCGCAGAGATAACCCGTAAGAGTTTACTGCGGTCTTCAAAGCGACTGGTGAAATAGTCGGGCAGAGTCAGCGCATTATTATGATGCTCGGTATGTACCCGAAGTCTGCCGGCAATAATTTTCCAATTCAGCCAGGCACCGATGATAAGCCCGATGGCAATCCAGCTTTCCGAAATACCGGAAAGAAAAATCGCACCCGGTAGCCCCATCAGCAACCAGCCGCTCATATCCGAAGCACCTGCAGAAAGTGCCGTGACGAGGCTCCCTAAACTACGACCACCAAGGATATAGTCATCAAAGTTTTTCGTTGAACGCCAGGCAAAAAAGCCGATCAAAAGCATACCAAAGATATAAATAATAAATGTTACTAACAAAGGGGTACTGACTGTCATGTTTATCTCCATTTTCTATTATTATCAGGCTAATTCCTGCTGAATAGCACGTAAAAGTCATATGCAGGTCCATTACACGCACAGAAACCGTTCATTACGCCTGTTTTTTCTTCGCCCTGATTTTAACAGTGAAGTAACATTTAAAATCCCTTGATGCATCCTCTTTTTTTCAACAACCTGCGACGGATCATGTTTTCCACCCGTATTTTATGCATCCGGCATGCCACAGGGTGAATAATTATGGGGAAATATGTCGCAAATAATTCAAAATCTCTTTCCGGAGCTATGCCAGAGTTGCGCCGGGTAACACTTTTTAGTTTCATAAGTTTTTCATAGTTGCAACAGGTTGCAACATGGGTGATATTGAGGTGCAACCTTGCCTGTTAATCACTGACGGAGAACTGTATGGCAACGACCACCACGATGGGTGTTAAACTGGATGAAGAAACACGGGAACGTCTGAAAAAAGCCGCGAGTAAAATAGACCGGACGCCACACTGGCTGATCCGTCAGGCCATATTCAACCTGCTGGAAGCGATAGAATCCGGCCAGACCCCGTTCTTTTCTGAACTCTCCGGCACCGGTAATGAACCGGATAAAACCACGGAGAAAAACGAACCGGTGCAACCTTTCCTGGATTTTGCCGAACAGGTACTCCCTCAGTCAGTGATCCGTGCAGCGATCACTGCTGCATGGCGCAGGCCGGAAACCGATGCAGTCCCGATGATCCTGGAACAGGCACGCCTGACACCAGCGCTGTCAGAAAAAACCCATCAGCTGGCACATAAGCTCGCCGAAAACCTTCGCCAGCAAAAATCCAGCGGCGGCCGTGCCGGGATGGTTCAGGGGCTGTTGCAGGAGTTCTCTTTGTCTTCTCAGGAGGGTGTCGCACTGATGTGTCTCGCTGAGGCGCTATTAAGGATCCCCGATAAACCCACCCGGGATGCACTGATCCGCGACAAAATCAGCCACGGTAACTGGCAATCACATCTCGGGCGCAGCGCCTCGTTATTTGTCAATGCCGCTACCTGGGGGCTACTGGTCACCGGAAAACTGGTCGCTACCCATAACGAAGCCAGCCTGTCACGATCACTAAACCGTATTATCAGTAAAAGCGGTGAACCGGTGATCCGCAAAGGGGTGGATATGGCAATGCGTCTGATGGGTGAACAGTTCGTCACCGGTGAGACTATCTCTGAAGCTCTGGCTAATGCACGGCGTCTTGAAGATAAAGGCTTCCGTTACTCTTATGACATGCTGGGTGAAGCGGCTCTGACCCGTAAAGACGCCGAGGCTTATCTGCTTTCTTATCAGCAGGCGATCCATGCCATCGGTAAAGCCTCAAATGGCCGCGGGATTTATGAAGGTCCGGGAATTTCTATCAAGCTTTCAGCCCTGCACCCGCGTTACCAGCGCGCACAGTATGACCGTGTCATGGATGAGCTGTATCCGGTGCTGAAATCACTGACGTTGCTGGCCCGTGAATACGATATCGGTATTAATATTGATGCAGAAGAAGCTGACCGGCTGGAACTGTCACTCGATTTGCTGGAAAAACTCTGTTTCGAGCCCGCACTGGAAGGATGGAATGGCATTGGTTTCGTTATCCAGGCCTATCAGAAACGTTGCCCGTTTGTGGTGGATTCACTGATTGATCTTGCCCGTCGCAGCCACCGCCGACTGATGATCCGTCTGGTCAAAGGGGCATATTGGGATAGCGAAATTAAACGTGCTCAGACTGAGGGGCTGGAAGGTTATCCGGTCTATACCCGTAAAGTCTATACCGATGTCTCCTACCTGGCCTGTGCCCGCAAATTGCTGTCTGTCCCGAATCTGATTTACCCGCAATTCGCGACCCATAATGCCCAGAGTCTGGCGGCTATCTATCAGTTAGCCGGGAATAACTATTATCCCGGTCAGTATGAATTCCAGTGTTTGCATGGGATGGGCGAGCCGTTATACGAACAGGTCGTCGGTCCGTTGTCAGAAGGCAAACTGAATCGCCCCTGCCGTATTTATGCCCCGGTCGGAACACATGAAACACTGCTGGCCTATCTGGTACGCCGGTTACTGGAAAACGGGGCAAACACTTCGTTTGTTAACCGTATTGCCGATAAGAGCCTGTCGCTGGAGGATTTGATTATTGACCCGGTACTTGCTACCGATACGCTGGCCGCAGAAGAAGGTGTCGCAGGTCTGCCTCATCCGAAAATCCCGTTACCCCGGGATTTATACGGTGACACACGTAAGAACTCAGAAGGTCTGGATCTGGCGAACGAACACCGGCTGGCCTCGTTATCCAGTGCCTTACTCAACAGCGCCTCCCGCCACTGGCTGGCTGAGCCACTGATCGATGCGCCGCCGGGCTCCGGAGAACACCCTGTGCTGCCGGTCGTCAACCCGGCTGCCCCCCGGGATGTCGTAGGTAGCGTACGTGAGGCAACCTCACAGGAAGTCACTGCAGCGATTGCGGCCAGTACCCGGGCCTCCTCTATCTGGTTTGCCACTCCGCCGCAGGAAAGAGCGGCGATCCTGGAAGATGCTGCCGTCCGTATGGAAGGACAGATGCAAATCCTGATGGGACTGCTGATCCGTGAAGCCGGAAAGTCTTACCCGAACGCGATTGCCGAAATTCGCGAAGCGGTGGACTTCCTGCGCTATTACGCTGCTGCTGTACGCGAGAATTTTGATAATGAAACGCACCGCCCGCTGGGTACGGTGGTCTGTATCAGTCCGTGGAACTTCCCGCTGGCCATTTTTACCGGGCAGATCGCCGCCGCGCTCGCCGCCGGTAATGCTGTACTGGCAAAACCTGCCGAACAGACGCCATTGATTGCCATGGAGGCTGTGCGGATCCTGCACGAGGCCGGGGTTCCGCGCGGTGTACTGCAGTTATTACCGGGGGCCGGAGAGAGTGTCGGCGCACAACTGGTTGCAGATCAAGCGATCCGTGGGGTGATCTTCACCGGCTCTACTGCTGTGGCAGCATTGTTGCAACGTAATCTTGCCGGGCGTCTTGACCCGTCAGGTCAGCCGGTGCCACTGATTGCTGAAACCGGCGGAATGAATGCTATGGTAGTCGACTCTTCGGCACTGACAGAACAGGTGGTGCTTGATGTGGTAGCTTCCGCCTTCGACAGTGCCGGCCAGCGTTGCTCCGCACTGCGACTGCTGTGTCTTCAGGAGGATGTGGCTGACCATACCCTGACGATGCTGCGTGGCGCGATGGCAGAGTACCGGATCGGGAATCCGGAATATCTGTCCACGGATATCGGCCCGGTGATCGACGATGATGCCCGCAGGATGATTGAGGAGCACATCTCCGCGATGGCGGAGAAAGGCTTTAGCGTTTCGCGTATTACCCACCCGGAGGGCGAGAAAGCGGCCCGCCTGAGCCAGGGACATTTCGTTATCCCGGCCTTAATAGAAATCGATTCGCCTGCTGACCTGAAGCAGGAGATTTTCGGCCCGGTATTACATGTGGTGCGCTATCCCCGTAACGGCCTGGCGAAAGTGCTGGAAAGCATTAACAGTTCCGGCTACGGACTGACCTTTGGGGTTCACACCCGTATTGACGAGACTATCCACCAGGTCACTGGCGGGATCCATGCCGGTAACCTCTATGTTAACCGTAATATGGTGGGTGCCGTCGTTGGTGTGCAACCGTTCGGCGGTGAAGGCCTCTCCGGTACCGGTCCGAAAGCCGGCGGCCCTCTGTACCTGTACCGGTTACTATCCTCACGACCGAATGACGCCATAAAAGTGACGCTGTCACAGATACCCTCGCTGCTGCCTGATTCGGATATGACTCTGCCGGAACCGTTTGTCGCACTGAGCTCATACGCTCAGACCCTGGAAAACACACGTCTGACGGAACAGTGTCGCCGTTTTGCGGAAGAGAATCAGAGCCAGCGCGTCAAAATATTAACCGGTCCGACCGGAGAACGTAACAGCTATACCCTGCTCCCCCGGGAGCGGGTCTTGTGTCTGGCGGATACCTCTGAAGATGCACTGTGTCAGCTGGCTCTGGCCCTCTGTACCGGCTGCCGGGTTCTTTGGCCTGACGATGAAAATCACCGTCAGTGGCTTGGTTCCTTACCGGCAGAGGTACAGCGACAGGTGGACCTCAGTTCATCAGCAATCGATGATAATTATGACGCGGTCATTTTCCATGGAGATGCTGACCAGTTGAGTCTGCTATGTCGTCAGGTCGCGTTACGTAACGGCCCTATCGTATCAGTGCAGGGGTTTGCACGCGGAGAGACTTCTCTGTTAAGCGAACGGTTGCTGATTGAACGTTCGGTGAGCGTTAATACGGCGGCGGCCGGAGGTAACGCCAGCCTGATGACCATCGGCTGATGCCTGTCTGTGGCCCGGCAGATCGGGCCGCAGAACGGTAGTGGTTCTCCCGGCCAATCGTTTCAGGCGGCGTCACACGGTCATCCCTGCAAGGCTTATGTCTATCCGGCCCGCAGTGTTCATCTTGCCGTGGTGATGCCTGCAGAGAGATATCCGGACATAGCATGGGAACGCGGGATCTGCGCGGGGGTGTCACCGCGAAGCGTGAGAGGGGTGTCCGGGTGAACGTATTGGTTTAACTGACCTGCCATTGGGATCAGGCAGGTCACATCATTCAACCCGCCGTACTGCCATCC
>Ga0157364_1006272_pt1 | contig 12192 bp, 5 predicted proteins | sample AttsexASBM2_FD_111476 | JGI IMG/M metagenome (GOLD analysis project Ga0157364, IMG submission 111476) | Fungus gardens microbial communities from leaf cutter ant in Ribeirão Preto, State of São Paulo, Brazil - Atta sexdens ASBM2 | ecosystem: Host-associated > Fungi > Mycelium > Unclassified ...
AATAATTAACATTAAAATGACTATTTAAGTTATAATCATTTTTGGAGCTAATTACGAATTTTTTGTAACATTACAGCAATAATAATTATTAAATTGAAGCTTTTAAACAAATTATTTTACCATACAATTATCACAAAAATCACACAAATATTAAATACTTTTCTCTCAGTAATGATTATCTATACTATTAGAATTACAAAACGTCAGAAATTTTACTTGTTTTTCTTATAATACGCAATAATTTCTTTTCATTAAAAAAAGATACAACTATATTTTTAAAATTTGTAAACTGTCTTTTATGCAACTTGCCTTTTATGCAACAAACAAGAGAGCTATTTAATACGTCATCTACAATATGTACACGAAGTAAAAGCAAGAGTAAAAAATTGATCAATCACAATCGATTATTCTTCTCACATTCAACTGTGATTTGTCAATTTCTTACTCTTACTTTTTACTCCATTGTATTGTAGATGATGTACAAGAGATACTCAAACCGGCGCATTGCTTTATATGAAGGCGGAAATGTTAACCTCCGTTATTTTGTTTCGAGAATCTAGTATGAGCGATCGTGTCATCAGGAAAAACGTAGCGGACCAGATAATAGAATGGGCAGATGCAACGGCATCATTTTATGGGGCGCGGTCGAGTGTACCAGGCCGGGCCCGTGACGCACCCGGTCTTTATTTAAATCATTCAATCCGTCACGGTATAATCGATTAACGCTAATAGCCAAGGAAATAGAGTACACTGTAGCTCGAAGATACTCGCGCCATTTCCATGCCCATCACGATCATCTCCTGAGCGATCAATTGATCGATGAACGATTATAATAGCATCTAGATATATCTAGATATATCTTGGTGAACAGAAATAAAAGAGAAAAATTACATTCACTATCGTCTAGAAATTTTGAAAAAAAATCTATAATAACAAGAGTATTTAAATTTTTTTATATTAACTTTAATATTTAGAACTTTCTACTGATTATTTCTAAAAATTTAAAAGTAAAACTTATTAAATTTTTATCTAATATATTAATGTTTATTTTTTCGATATTTGTTATTTAATATATTCTAAACAATCTTAATATTCAAGAGACAAAATATAAGATAAATATATAACAAAATTCTTCAAATTTAAATTTATATATGTATATTATTTTTTTTTAATCGATTTGTGTTATTCATAAGTATAAATAGAAACTTGAATCGGATTTCTTAAAATATTTTCAATAGTAAACAGGAAATGATTACCACTGTGTTTACCAAATGTTTTTCCAAAGTTAAAAATTAATTGATTATCAATCAAATAATAAAATGCAAACGCGTTGCAAACGACGTAAATAAAAAACATGTTGCTATTTGTATCTTTGTAATATGCTTTCACAGCGAATTCGTCACATCAACAAAGTATTACGATTGCGACCAATAAATATACTTCGTACTGTGACACGTCGTTGCAAGTTTTATTGAAACTTTATAGTACGTACGACCTCAGCTACATGGTTAAACTTTGAGCATAATTATCGAACGAGACAGTTCTATGACCACTCGACCTCAAACTCTGTACATCACATCAGTACAACGAACCGTAAAAGCAACGCGATGTCTAATTAAGTCTCTAATTAAGTCTTATAACTATAATTAAATTAATGAATAATATAAAAAATAATACAAAACTAAAAAAAAACAAAATATTATTTTTTTAATGCCATCTAACGAGAAAAACGCCATGAACTTTTTCCCATACCTAATATGTATCCTTGAAGTAACTTGTCACAAATTATTACATTATTAGGTTTTTTTAAATGTACGGAAAGAATGATTTTGCTGAATTTGCCTAAAAATTTAGCTGTATATAAATACAGTTTTGAAAATAATTTTGTACAATCATTAACGTAATTTAACGTAGGACTCTCAAGCTGATTGCTAGAATTGTCAAAACTTTTTACAGCATTATTCATTACACGTCTTACACAATCGTTTTGATAGTTTAACAAAATTATTTTCAGATTTTTGTCTGGCTAAATTTTCAGATACGCTTCGATGAAATTATTCTTTTTATGTAGATATTTACTTCCTCCCTTCCCCTCCCCGATCCTGTTGATAAAATTTATCAAAATACGATTATATAAAAAAATCTATTACTCTGCAAACATGTGTAAGTATTAAAATATATATTTAAAATGATCATTTTGTAGAATATAGCTAATAAGAAATTATATCAAATTACAAATCGAATTGCGGAAGGAGTTTTCCTCATATTCTCGGATGCATGATCGACATTAATAGGATACAGTACGCGCAAATGATCGGTGTATTTACAGTTTTTCGTCTTATTGGCTGCCACGTGTTTATACGTAGCACAACCGATGAACGTTGGATTTGGAGCAACATGACTATTGATCTATGGATCGATCAGCCTCGTTTCACGGGACAGACTCCTCGACGACGATGATGACGACGCACCAATAAAGCTTACCAAAAGCATCTCCAACAGCAATCGCCTTATCGATCGTAAATCTAAATCATCGGCGATCATTTAGAATTGCCAAGAACTTGCACACCATCCTTTTATACAAATTGATTCACAGCTTAAATGAACGATCTTTAATAAAATCTGAATCGAATAAAACATACAAAAAAGTATATTTCGTTTTTTTATGAAAATATATATACTTGTACATATACTACGTATACCACATAGTCAAAAAAATTTATGTTAAATTTAACATTTCACGTGTTTCAAATGATGTCCGCTTAAATTATGTGTTAATTTAACGAAATAAATATGTTGGAAAGTAATACAAATGTTATGTAAAAAAATTAAGACAAAAAATATAACTAATTCTTAGAATTTACATTTTAAAATACATTATTTTTATGTTATTTGTTCACTTATTCGTAAATTACTATTTTAACGGGAAATGTTAAATGTTATCAATTTAACATAAAATATTCAAATACACAATCATATTATGTTAAATTAATATGCGGAAATATTAAAAAAAAATCAACATAAAAATTTTAACAAAAGCCGATTGTCAATTTTCTACTGTGTAGATATAGACTAATATTAACAATGACATATTGCAAAAATGTGTGATATACACACATTGTATTAAGATTATATTCCTCCTCGAAGAATTATTTTTCACATAGTACAGAAGCTCTACTGTTCTCAAAATTTACTAACCGAATTTTGAATAGTCTTATATAATGCGTACTGACGAGTGAGAGGCAGTACAATGCTTGGAACTTAAGTGAAAGATTACGAAACCTCACGCTTAATAAATCACGCTCGACTGCCTAGTTTAAACTGGAGTATCTATATATAGAATATTAATATTAAATTTATTGTGTGTTTCTTCTATGCAAATATTAATCAAGAATCAGTTGCATAAATAATTAATATCATGGCAGAAATTTGAAAGTTCCATAAAAATCTCTTCTTTGTAATCACAAATGTTTCATGCCAATCTCGTAATCGCGTGTTCAGTATATTATATCTTTTCGCATCAATCGTGACACAACAGAAAAGCATAAAGAATGTATACCATAGAAATAGTAGAAACAGATACAATCGATAAAACAGAAATACACAGAGTGTTCCGTCAGGATCTTAACAATGCGTTTAAAGGGTAATTTCTTGAGATTATTTTGAGACAAAAATTTTAATATCAAAGTTAATTAGTTTTTAAATTATAATTAACGAATCATATATAACTTAAAATTCGAGCGTTCAGGTGTGGTTGGTTTTTGTATCACACTAATCACACGTGCGAATTACTTTAAGCAGGATGATTTTCTAGTTTTATAATTCAAGAACTATTACAGCCTCAATATTTTGGTATTAGGATTTTCTCAAAATAATCTCAGGAATCTAACTTTAAACGTTACAATCTTTACAGGACACTTTGTATATAACATACGATATATCAGGTACAGTCAACTGCAAGTATCGACATTCTGTCAAAATGAAATATTTCCGATCAAACTCGCACATAAAGATTCAATGAAGAAGACGGAGATGGCTTTTATGTATTCGCGTTGTTTTGCAAGCCGGCGATTCTCTACACCTACGTATAGAATCGCGCTGGTGCCGCCGCACGTTTCTGTTATAGATTTATGAATGGAGCAGCACCGCGCGTAAGCGACGACTAGAAGACTATGTGTAAGAGGCGGCAGCAGCGAAAGTGACCTGCTCTAGGTTGTACCTGCTTGCGGGCACACACCGCGGCTCGTGCACGCACACGTACGAGCAGCAGTCAAGCTGGCGGATAGACACAGGCGAGGCAGGCCACAGCACAGACAGGTAAAGAACCGCTCTGGATAATTGCATTGAGTGACAAACCGCACGAAGCGGCACACGGTGGACGCGTGTCGCTGCGGGCGCGAAATACGGCGCCGACGCTGCTGGGCGCCACGAAGGGCGACTTCGACGTTTTCTTCGGCGACATCGAGACGAGAATTTGAAAGGGAGAGACATTTATCGTATCGCGCGAAGAGTCTCCCCTGTATATATGATGGAAATAAAATACGAAAAGGCCGAGGTAAGAGAAAATGTAGTTAGGAGTGAGAACAAAATGGAAAATATGCAGAGAGCAGAAATAAAATTAAAATTACAGCAGTGAGGAAATCAGACATAACTGAAAACGAGTTGTATTGTTTCTTATATGTGAGTAGTAGAAATAGAATGTGATGAGAAAAAATGTATTTAAGGGTGAGAACGTTTGAATAAAATAGAAATATGCTGAGCGAAAAATAAAATTAAAATTATAGCGGTGAGAAAATCAGATATAATTAAAAGCTAAATTTTTTTTTATATGAGATTTAAAATAATGATGAAGTTGGAAAAATAAAACAAATATATTAAATATATTAAATTTTAATTTCTATTACTAATTTAATACATAAAATTATCTTACTTTCTCAGAAAATAAATAATTCCCATAAAGTTAATTGGTAGTTATTAATTAGATAATTAATTAAGAGATATTATTTTAATGTTGGATAGTTTAAATAATACTAAAGAGAGAAACATTCAATCAATCATATATATTGGACATGAGTGCTTAATAGCGCAATAATAAAAGTTTAGCATAACGTGGGTTCATTAAAATACAGATGGTATCATATCGGAACGATTAGTTATCATCGTCAGTCATCATATTTTATTATCATCATTTATCACAATCAGTAGAAAGTTGTAAGGTGTAAAAATAATCAAACATCAGCATATCTGCGAGAATCAGATAAGTTAACTTTCCCGCGCGACTATGGAGATTAAAATTACTAACTACATGATCTCATTCGATTTAAATGAGATGGTCGTATACGCCAAGATGATAATGATAATTAAGTTGAACTTGAAACTTTCAAATCCACGATATAATAATCTTCACGAAGCAATAATGTTTCAAACAACTTTAATCTGGAGTAAAGTGTAAAAATATCAAACTTCTTGATCGTCATTTATTTCAAAATAATAGACTCGTACCTATCTATTTTCACCAATGCTGATTAACTTTAATTTCGATTCAATTTATTTTTTATTTTTTCAGTTTTAAGACTTAAAGAAAAATAAAGAATTATTTAAATCGAGATTTTACGAAAATTAAAAAAAATTATCTTTTTAAAATGTTTTTTTTAACTTTGAAACTAAGAAGTTTACGGAAAAGAAACAAAAGAGAAGAAATATTTGATATAGTATACTTGATTCGCATGATTTTTTTCAAAATTAAAAAATTTTACATGTACTGAAACATTTTTTCCGCACTTAATGATTATACTCTATTATATGCGCGATATGCACTCGTACGACACAATTATCTATCCTGATAACAAAGAATTTTGTTGCAGCATTAGCCAGATATAGAGAAAGAGATGCAGATGCATATGCTTATATGTGTCTCGATGCACCACTGTCACGTCGCCCAGTTATCTGCATGCCAAAGACCGGTTATACAACCGGTGCAAATAATTGCATTATACGGTGGCGCGTAGATAATGATCGACGCGTATCGGGTCGCATCCTACGTGTGAACTCGGACGGGTTTACCATTGCCGGGGCATTACCTTATCTGGCCTTCTGGCCAGTCGCCTTGAAAACCACAGTTGGCAGCACAGATAGCTGCACCAAATGCCAGACATAGACTCGTGCATACTTGCGCATGGTGCACGTACGTCGCGATAATGCATCTTGCAAAATATCGCCGCCGATTATCTCATTAATTTATAAGCGAATTTCTGGAATCTGTTCTTGCCCGAACAGATGTCAATAAAGACAAATGAAATAAAGTGCATCAGAAAATACTCAATTTTCACAACATCATCCGACTCAGTTCTTTTTATTTTCTTGGAATTGATTTCTTCAGAACGCCTCTTCTTACTGTATGCTGCACTCGTGAACAAGTTAGCAGTATTTTATTCTTTCGCGGTGACGAGTTAATATTTAATTAACGTCGTCTCGAAAACGATGCGAAATAAATGTTGCATCAATTATCGTGGTCAATCCATTATAGACAACCGCGAGATTCTAATTTGTGAGAAATTCTTAATCTCTTCAACAAAGATAAGATTGGCGGAACGTCGGAATTACAAAGTCCACGATTGCTAAATCAAAGTCACTTAAAATTAGAAGCGAAACTCGAAGAGTCGAGTGAATAATGAAGCTCGAGAAGGTAAGAGCTTTGCGAGTTCATTGCACCATCGATCACTGCCGCTTTTTCTTCGACGTTCATTTCTCCGCGGGTAAGTCCGATCGCTCATTTTGTTCACCGATCGTCTAATCCGATTGATCGATCTTCGATCCGCGATGGCACCATTAGTTTCTTCGGTTCGTGACGATGGATCCATCAACACCGCAAATACCATTAGCGCATACCGCGGCTTTTTGCAATTAACCTTACCAATGATTACGAAACCACCAAGCTATCTTGCTAACCTATCGGACCCCGTCTCGATTAATTAATCTAATCACCCTCTATAAGCTAACCCAACTTTCATCTCATCACCGCGTCTAGAAAGCGGCGGAACTGATCGCCAATTATTTTGGCGATCATAATTAACATAATTTTGCCTAATTTTTCATAAAGCCAATTATATTCTCTCTGAAAAGAATGCCATCTCCGATCTTTTCCCAAAATAAATTAAATAATAAAATTTTATTATTTTGTTAATTCAATATTTTGACAAACAGTCCAAAATATCACACAGTATTGCTTCCACAATAAAAAAGTCTTGTTCAGTATAGTTTCAATTAACTCATTCGAAAACGATGTAGTTTGCAGGTTACTCTAAGAGATACAATCGTTAGACAGTGTCGCAATATAATGGAAATCAACAGAGACAACGCTCGACTATTTAGAATTTTCTCCCGGATTACCTCATGAATTTTGAAATTCTAGTTATGCGTGAGATAACACCGGAACGAGCGCAAATATTACACGGGCGAACGTCTAAGCATTAATAAAATCCTCCTGCAGCAGGCATTGACATTAATTTGAAACTCGTCCGGCCAAGATCTTATCGGTTTATTTCGAAAGCGAATCGTGTCCGTGCATACAGAACGCGGGCGTATGCATATGTCGACATGCATATGCATATAGACGTTTATATAAACGATCAAGTGATGTCGCCATCTTCCTACTTGCGCTCTAGATCTATTGTTTTGTGAGAGATAAAATAATAAAATAATTAGCATTGATCAAAGATATAATACCATCCAAGATATTAATTTGAACTGACAAATTGAGTTTAGAACGATATCGCGTTATCTATTAATAATACATTATCGACTATGCTATATATATTTCGATATATTTCGTAAGTATTTACGAAAAGGATAAATTTGCTTCAAATATAAATAAAAATTAGACTAGATACATATAACACACAGATATCTGAAATTGAATCATCAAAATTATACTCAATTATACTCAAGCATGACGGTTGTTGTTAAAGAATCAAATTTAAACCAACTTCTTAAGTTAAATAACAGTTTGTTATTTTTAATTTCCATGTATCATATTATATTAATCCAAAATAATTATAGTTAAAAAACAATCATGTAGATGATTCCCAAATAAATAACGTCTATATTAATGTATGTACATCTCATTATGATCATTATGATATTTCACGAAGTTATACTCTCTTGTAGATTACGTATTTTCAAAGAGTAGAATGGATTCCTTAATTTTTCTGCGTGGTGTATTGATATATGATAAAAATAATATATGATAAAATAATTATTGTAATACATGTTGTAGAATAATATCAAATAATACTTTCTATTTAATTCTCTATTTTAATATATGATGTACTTTTCAATTATTCTAAAAAATTAGGTACACAATATTTAGTTTTATAATTGCAACTTACAAAGTCAATTGCTAAGTTAAATTTTACTTTGACTTAAAATTTTTATTTTTATTGATATTTAAGACAAGTCAAATTTGATATATTTCTTAAGTTAAATGTTCAACTCTGTTGTTTTAGTCATAAATCATTTATTATTATCTATTGTTTTAATTAAATTAACGTCAATAAATACACGAAGTGGCGACCTATAGAAATAATTTAAAATGATTCAAATTTGACATTACAAATTTAACAGAGTAATAATGCTGCAAAAAATGCAATCAGCTTGAATGTCCAACATAAGAGTGATCCATAATTATTTTTAGTTCTGTATCTATAAACTAAATTTTTTTATAGATACTTCAGCAAAACCATTCATTTCGTACGCAATCGTATCAAACATACAAATATCAATGACGTAAAGGATAAAAATGAAAAATAATTCAAAACTCCCGCAAGGAAGTAACATTGTCTAGCGGTGATTTCTCGTTATCGCAACGAGTGTTTCCGGGACCATGCGTACACGAGCTACAAAAAATAGCTTCACTGCGGCAAGTAAAATGCGTGTCACATAACGACACATTGATACGAATATTAAGCCGCGATACACCGCACGCGCATATATGCACATCGTTGGTGCAGAAGAAACTCTTGTTCTAGGTTGCGTTAATGTAAACCGCGACAGTTGTACGTGTACCTCATACCTGGGCCCCGTGTGTGATATCAGATTTTATCGTCCCACGTGAAAGAATGAAAATTAACGAGCCGATTTAGGTCCTGGATTGCGACACGTCGCACTGAGAAAACGTCCGCCAATGCGAAAGCGAACACGCTTTGCTCTCTCGAGACACGTGCTGCGTGCACCGTGCGTACCTTACATGTTTGTATTTGTCTCGCAACACGACAACTCGAGACCGCGGTCAGATTTAAAAAATGAAGTATTTCCGTATTTGCGAGATTCTAATTTTAATTTAGTTTATAAATCTGAATCAGTGGATAATCACTGATATCAGTGCCAAGTATGCCACTGATAATCAGTGAATTAAATGTGAGATCCCTAACCTAGCTAATCTTTATTGTGTGATCTAATTAACCTTGTTTTAGCTTAAATTTAATGAATATAATATTGGAAGATTGAAATTAACATGCAAATATCAATATTTTTTATAATACTCAAACATTCTTCCTTTCTTAATTGAACTTCACTGATTATCAGTGCAAATCACTGGATAATTAATGATAATTATACACTGATTCAGATTTAGAGAGTAGACAAGTTAAGATAATTTTGTAAATAAGAAACTATTTCGTACACTGAGAAAAACTTGCTAACTTGACCAAATGCGTTTAGTTTGTAATTAAATATACGTAAGTTATGTCAACATGAATTCGTTTGACTTTACAAATATTTGCTTGACCCGTGATCGCTGCATTTAGTTGAATGAATTAATATTTTTTTGAAATAGCAACTTTCTTTCTCATACAATTTTTCCTAACTGATCAATTAATATTATTCAATCACAAAATATACAGTTCAATTATTTCGATCGTTCTCCATAGGTACGATGCTGCAATTTATCTTAATTAAGTGTGTTAAAATTTAAATCCAGCTGAATTCACGAAATGGGAAAGCTAAATGACACATTATGATTCAGATGCCTGCTTATGATTCAGACCAATTTTCAAATAACATGTTTATTATTTCAATAATCTTAAAACATATACCCTTCCCTAGATAAAAGTCTCCATTAAACATTTCCGAGATAAATCAAGGCTATTTTCTCTCGAGTGAATCACAATTAAATCGAGAGGAAGCTTCTTGATGTTTCTTATACAAAAAAAATATATTCCTAATAGCCTTCTATTAAGTATAAAGGAACATCTCATTAGATCAAATTCAGAAATTTTTGTGCCAAATGACATCGCTTATACGACGACAGATGATTCGTGCGACTGCAACAAACGCAACTTTCATAACGTTTTTATCGGATTTTCGATCATCGACTACTACCTGCTGCCAGTGCGGTCACTGGCAAACGCTAGACGAGTGTTCGTTTAATTTTATCGCCCAGCCAGTGACGTTTTTACTGCACCACACTGCCGCTTAGGATCTATGGACTAGCTCGAACTAAGCGAATTCCTGTGGCAACTCCCGATCCCGAGGTCCTTGTACAGCTTGTAAAATTGTACATTGACACCCTTGTGCGCGTATTTATTTATATAAAGGAACGCGGGATAACAAGATTCCACACCTCATAAATCGAGCCCTTACCGTTCGAAATTTTCGATAATCAACAGGAATATATTAAATCACGTCGTGCTATTATGCAAAAGTCAACTGTTACGCTCGTAATGTTTGTAGCAATTCTACTAATTTTTCTTAAGCTATCGTTTTCGTGATCGTAAAAAGAACTAAGAAATATTGCATAAAGACTTTACAAAAAAAAGAAAGCTGTTAAAAAGAAATCAAAGAGACTTTTTAGGAACAAGAAAAAGAAAATGTCAAAACTGAAGAAATTATACTATCTTATTAAAAGTTAATTCTATATATAATACGATAAACGTTCAACAAAATTATTCAAAGATAAAATATAACCGATGCAGTTCTTTAAAAAAAATTTTCTGTTAAATATAATATGTAATTATAGATATTTCTGAGAATTCGAAATGAACGCGCGACTATCTGTGTAAACTATCTAATAAGATTATAACATAACATGACGGCGTGTTTCTCAATTTAAATAATCTCTATATTTCTATGCGAAGGACAACATCTTTATAATGATTTTAACGTTTCCAACTCCGTTCGCTAAAATTTAATATGCTTTTCACTCGAATGCGGTTGTTACGATTATAGGCGGCAAAGTACACATTGCATGTTTTGCTATGCAAGCTCGACACAATAATTCTAAGGAACAATTTCAGATTCCAGTATTTAAGAACACGATAATAACGAATAAGGTACAATGCTTCATATGTCTCTATAATGCTACTAGACTATCATTTCTTGACAATTTCGCCACGAACGATCTGTGCGTTTCCATGTCTGCCACATGCTATCATAGTATTATGCATAAGTTCGTAAATGCTGCAAATTAGGGCGAAAATAAAGATGTGAATCTAATCCTCGAGAATATACACAGTTTACTATCTTACACTTTATTTAAAAAATTCGACAAGTAGTAATTTCAAGATAATTAATATCAAAAAAAGAAGTTTAATATATAAATATGTTAACATAAAGCTATGTTAAAAATATATTCTTTTTATTGATATTATTTTATAAGTCAATAATTTTTTAGTCAAATTGAAAAATACAATAATTTTTTTCTTTTCTAAAAAATACTTAATTTTCTTAGTTGTGTCTTTTAGTTTGTGTTTTTTAAGTAAAGAGCGATATTATCTAGAACGATATTTTATTTTCAATAATAAAACAAAAGATATATCTGTAAAATTCCTTGCTCTACTTTTCTTAACCCATCTTTACTTCATTAGTGTCAGATATTAATTCTAGAGCAAAGTAATAAACGCGCGCGAACTTTCGAAGTAATTCGAAAAAAGCGTATACACTCGAGGATTAATTTGCCAGTATTCAGAAACTTATAAACGGTATCACGATCATTCCCGCGCTCTCAAATACTACGCTACCGTTTGCCCCGAGATCGACAGCTTATCGCGCCGTCTAATTCTCTCCCTCAAAAGTCCGGCGAGAGAGAGAAAGGCGATAATGAAAAGAATGGCAGTGTAATCGGTGCCATGGTGTTGCTTGCTTAGAACGACAATCATTACACACACACACACACACACACACACACACACACACACA
>Ga0157364_1006273_pt1 | contig 12192 bp, 6 predicted proteins | sample AttsexASBM2_FD_111476 | JGI IMG/M metagenome (GOLD analysis project Ga0157364, IMG submission 111476) | Fungus gardens microbial communities from leaf cutter ant in Ribeirão Preto, State of São Paulo, Brazil - Atta sexdens ASBM2 | ecosystem: Host-associated > Fungi > Mycelium > Unclassified ...
TATTGCGAATTCGTTCTTACGTGGCTGTCACAGACAAATGACGTTCCTCAAATCGCCGTTAATTTAATTGCGTTCGCTCGGTGGTGTCTAACAATTGCTTCCCTTGAACGATTCATCTTATCTGCTTCCGAAGATTGATTAGCTGCACTCTTCCGTGATTCCGTTCCGGCTGTCGCTCAAATCCCTTAAACGGGATTCTCCCAATAAGCGCAGCTTTTCCGCGCGCGTGAGAGAGATAGGGCGGATATTCCGTATGTCTGTTGTGTAAATGTATGTGTTTGTGTGTATATGTACCGAGTGTCTCTAGAATTGCAGAGTCTAGAAAACTCGTAGACATCTTTTTATTTATTCACATACGTAGACCTTTGGTCTAAAATGGCAATACCAATAAAAATGTAGCATAACTTTCAAAGAACATTTATTTAGAACATTATAGATTTATACATTCATACATCATTTTAAAGCCGGTATTCATAGAATCTTATATTTAAAACCGTCTTAAGTATACAGTCTTAAGATGTCATAAATTAATTATAAGATCGATATTCAATAGTTTGTTTTTACTTTAAGACCGTTTTGAGTAATGCGTTTTGAGATATTAATACAGCTCTTTAATTGACTCATAATTCATAATATCTCAAGACTGTACTGTAATATGATAATCTGAAATATAAGACTATGAATACTGGCCATAGAACAGTATTAATTTTTAATATTACTTAAGACTTAAAAGATCTTGAAATAAAAACTGATTATGAAATATTGATTTAGAGGCTTTGGTTGAGATGATTGGTCCAAACTTTCTAAGGACACTAGGTATACCTAGAAACACACACATGAGTGAATGTGTGTGTTGTGTAGAAATACATATAGAATGTTATTCTGTGCGCGAAGGAATTCATCGAATTTATTCGGGATATCTAAAAAGCTCAATTTTTTTCGCTTGGGTCGTTTGATCGTTTTATATTTGCAAGTAGTGATCGGTAAACCACTCTGTCGTAGACGAACGTCATTTCTCTGTAAATGCATGGGATACCTTTGGTGCACCGGACTGTTAAATGCGGTCGTTCGTGAGATGCGCTACATTTAAATCGGATCCGATGAGTACGAGAAATTTGCATATTGTCGTCTACGCTTAGCTAGTAGCGCATATCCCATCGAGTCTCATAGCGTATGCTGGGAACGTAGAGGCCTTCTCGCTTAATGTCGAATCGCTGTTAGCCTTGGATATCTCGAATGAGAGATGAGTGATAAATCGACAATCAACATTGCATATAATTAGTATTCTTTTCAATTTGTTATAGAATTAAAATAAAATATATCTAATTATAAATTTGAATAATTTTAATTGAGGAAATGAAGAACCAAATTAATTCAGTGCAACCTGCGCGTTGCAGATGAGAAACAATTAACTTTTTTCAATTTATCATGAACTTAATTTAGTCTGAAAATCTATTTATTTTAATTAAATTTAATTAAATGTGAAGGTAAGAATTTTTATTGTAATGAGAACTTGTTTGATTCTCTCTGATTTTATCGTAATGTTTTGTCATCCACTCTACATCTTTAAATATAGTAAGAAAAGAAGACATATTCGATCGATTTTTTTTCTTTTCTTTTCTTTACTATTAATACAATATACTGTCATATTTACAAATTGCATACGACAAAATTACTTTTGCTATTCGTAAACTGCACAGTGAGATGTGCATTTGGCTTAAAGGGGAAGGATTTTTTTATCTATTGTCGATAATTCTTCTAAGGACCGAAACGCCCTTTCTGTAAACTCAATCCAATTTCTCCCCTATTCGTCATTCACCCCATGTCTTCTGTGGGAAGAAAAATGTCGAATGACGGAAACGACTAATGTGTCTTTATTTGACGGATAAACGACGACATATAATATAAAATTAATAAATTCGAAACATTAATTGCATTATATCGTTAGAAACAGCTCTGTGACACAATAAGAATTAATAGCAAGTTTGTTGGAATTAGTAGCGAATGTTATTTCTTGCGCACAACATTGAACTCATATCTCTAACACATACCTACATTTATGTTACATAATTTATCATATAATAACATCTATCTTATACAATTTATCATATAATGACACATTTATCTTGTATAATTTATCATGTAATATCTGCATGGATGGCAATGGAAGTTCCTTTCTGACATAAGCGACTGTCAGATAATTATATGAACAGTGTCAAATGGACACAGCATTTATTGAGCCAGATGCCAACGACATAATAACGCGGCAACCGTCCAAAATTTATTAATTATCCAGCAATTAATTATCGGGATTCTCTTCCGATCGTTTTGTTGGACATGCTTCTAACTACGTCACATTACTCTTTATCTATACATTACACGCTGTGCCATCACGCAAGTTTTTCAATTAGCTGTCGAAGCTGTGGTTTAAACAATCAAACTTCCGAAATGCTCTGGGATATACACGGAGATATGCGGGCACTTCCTATCCGCAACGCTATTGTTCTTAGGGACATCTCATTTGTCTCGCCAAACATCATTCATCGTGTGGAACGATGACAGAACATTTGCTCTATTGCTTGAGAATGAGTTATTCTGCGACGTCAGTGTCTCCTTATATATATATAGATGAATATGTGAAACCAAACGATGAGCCGTGCACGACGATGCTTTGTTGCGTATCATATTCGCGTGAATCATCCGTCAAGATTATTTAGCATACTTCGCTCGAAAAGCAATGCCTCATATTTCTTCCTTTTTCTTTCGAACCAATCATTCTGGACACGAGAGAATAGCTTCAAACGTGAAATATTTTTCGAGCGAAAGAATCCTAATTTATTCGAAGAATGTCTTAAAATGTTAATAAATCGAGTTGTATTTCAGAAACTGCAAAAACTAAGTTTTATTGCTTGTGAAATCTTCGATATAACATAATAAAATGTCAAGATGGGTTTTTTTGCTGACAGTAGCAATGATTCACTTTTCCCAATACTAGGTACATGAAAAATGGACTACTTCTACCTTTCCTTTAAAACAGACTTTGCCTTCGTCTCTTGTCAAAGTATTTGCTTTATTCTTATCCATATGAACGCGTGTTCTTTGATGAATACGACTTAAATTTTTCCTAGAAAGGTTTTGTGGTCAAACGAAAATGTTCTTGATTTTCGATATTATGCTTGTTTCCTTTTAAGTATATCTAACTGATGTTAAAATATTGATACAGCAATATCGAAAATAATTTATCAATATGTATCGTGATCATCTCTAAGTATCTATATCTCACATGAATAATTTTTAATAATACTCGCGTTAGATAAACAAAATATAAATAATAAATAACATCGCAAATTATTGTTTGACAAATGAAAAAAATCATGATCGAAATATCTAAAAATTTAGCTATAGATCTGAAAATAATTTCGTTTGGATTATCAAAATATAAGATTCTTCAAATTGGTTGCTAGAATGTTAAAATTTTTGCAATTGCAGTATTGTTTAAGTGCTACATAATTATTTTAATGTTCCGATAAAATTATTTTTAAATCGGTATTTAACTTTTTTAAATACTTCAGTAAAATAGTTTTTTTCCTAGACAAATATAAAAAGTATTTAAGTTTTGCTTGGGGAAACTAATTTAACTCTTATTAACACTGACATAACGTTGCATCGCTGATATATAATCGGAATGTTAAGAATCGATGTGAAATGGAATCATCGTCAACAGAGCGAGGAGAGATTCGTGATACCTATTGAATCAGAATAGATTAATTTTGAATTATCGTCCCTATTATTTATGCACATTGCAAATCATTCAAATAGAATTTAGCGATTTGATTAGCATTCAACGGAATTAGTTTAAAATTTTCCACATGAGCCAAATTCATTCACGCTTGAAAATGATGTGCTTTTCGCCAGGTGTACATTGACAAGAGAAGGAAGGGTTGTCAAGACAGAAAAATGTCTGGAAATGTTTTCTTTCCATGCAAGCTCAACATTTACGACTTCATAACTTTTTAGGAGGCGCAAAGTTTTTCTCGTCAAGTGCGTTGCACGTGTAAAGAATTTTCTAAGAGTACATCCATATAGAGGAACAACCCTGTTTTCACGCGACTTGAATACTTTCACTATCTTCAGTGTGAATACGTGTCATAAAGATAGTTTTTCTGATTCAGCTAAAATGTATAAGGCGAATATATTCTGTCTTACTGAAAACCAAGCAAGAAAAGAGCACTGCTTTTTTTCTGCCGAAAAAACATTTTTCATATTATGTACAGTTTGAGAATTAAATATGATGTGGTATATATTTGATACATTATAGATATACATCTATCGATGTGAGAAAAGATTGCATTGTGGATTGCGTCAGCAATTTTATTATTTAATTTCATAATGTAAAAAAATTGAAAGAAACCGACAATTGAAGAAACCGACAAAGAATATCGTTACGCGTAAACAATTCACGCGCAGAAGAAGGCATTGCTTTTAAATTTCTTATACGAGAGGGCAAAAGTTTTCGCGAACTCGACGCTGTAAAATGCCTGGCTTTGCTTTCCATAGGTGTCAGAATTCCCTGGATTCCTATCTATAGCGATTGTAAAATTTAGTGCGTTTTCGGGAACTTTGGATATAAAGTCGGAAATTTTATAACGCGGCTTAGACTTTCGACGAATTTTCTTGTGTTTTATTTCACGCGAGTTATCGCTTGAATTATTATCACGAAACTTTTTCGTCGGCCAATACGCGATTTTTTTATGAACTCCCCGAGATATAAATCGAGAGAATAGAAAATTTTAAAACATTTTACTGAAACCTCGCTCACCGCAAAGGTTTCAAAAAGATTTTTGCCTATAATTTTAATAATTCGTTATTCTTGCATAGAAAAAATGAGAATAATAAAATAAACAAAAGAGGTGCAAAATTTTTTATATTTTAAATCTTTGACGAATTTTTTATATTTTAAATCTTTGATGTATTTTTATATGTCTAATTATATTGATTTTATGTGTAATTTTTTCTATGTCTCATATCTCTTATTTCTTTGTTGTCTACATTTTATGCTATTTTGTCATATCGGGTTTGTGAGATTTACTGACTTTTCTATCCTTAACTAAATATCAATACTTATTTAGTTTACATAATATTATAGTTTTGAATATATAAAAAAATTAAAATATCAATTATATATTTTATTAAAATATCAATTATATTGTCTTATATATATTGTATTGTGTATTATATATATATATATTGTCTTAATCATTATTTAATCATTATATTGCATTTTTTATATTATACAAAGGAAGTGTTTGCAAAATGTATGTCTGTCAATTTTTTCGCTTGGATCAATTCAATTTATGTATAGCAAATTATAATAAAGATAAAGATTTAAGTAGTAAAATATTATTAAATTAGATTTATAAAAATCTTTTTTATTAAACATAAAGATTTAATTAATATTACAAATTAACAGAGTACATAATAAATTAACAGAGTATATAATTCATTTTATTTAATTTGTTTTAACTGCTCGCGTACCAATATTTAATCAGAAAATTGCGACGATATTATCATATTATTATGCAATATATTTTTCTTTATCAACGAGATTTTTTTTTCAACTTGCACTGAATTAACTCTAACGCGGCCTCGCTTAAAAGCAGATACGGAAGCTGGAAAAATGTAATAACTTTTATCCTTCGTCTATTTGAGATTTACGATCACACAGCAATTACGCAAGTATGTAAATACGTTCCCTTGCGATAATTCGATAATACGGCGTTCGTTGTTTCTCCGTTTTCGTTCTCGCGCTCTATGCGAGTTCTTAGGTAATAAACTACAAATAAACGGATATACCCGTAGGACTCTTAGCTTGCTGTATAATAGCGTGAGAACAAAATAACGACTTCAACACGGAGCTTTAAGGATCTAATAACGTGATGTAACAAGTAAAAAGAATATATACACAATGAAATCTTCGGCGCGAGAATATGAAACAAAATTATAACTTTATCGCAGAATCATCAGCATAGCATATAATAGCATATAATATTACATATATTTAAATTTTAAAATTAGTTGAGGATTGCAAGGCAAAAAAGAAGTTATTATATAGCGGTATTTTATTTAGGAAATAGTGTATGTCTTAACATAATACATTTTTATACGCTATTTACAATGTAATGTATGTAGATAATATACATAAAACATTTGCATCCAGAAAAATATAATTCTAAGTAAAAAATATTCAGATAGAATAAATGAATGAAAGTCATTATAATTATAAATAAAACCAGTTCTGTATTTTTTCTTGTTAAATTTTCACTTATTGATTGTTCGATATCTATAAAATTCTCAATCAGTTCATGTTTCTATTCAACGTATGTGTAGTCTCTATGTGAATCATCGAAATTTTTTACAGTGTCAAGACTGTTTCCAATGCCGGTGCAATTAGGCTGTTTACTTTACGAAAAAGGCACGGTAAACTTGCGACGATTTTTCAGGAATCACGCGAAGACTCCAATCAAGTCGAAGAGTCCCAATGGACACTGTGGTTGGTACTTGGAGCAGTTTCTATTGCGGCCAACCAGCTCAGCCTCGATAACATCTCGCGACAATCCCTCGTGTTTCGAAGTACTCGGACTGAAAGCAGAGAATTCTCTAATATAATTAAATCACAACTTGTCTTTTAGTACTTACAGTGACTTTTTAGAAATAGTAAACATTAATTAGCAATTTCTTAAGAAAGAAACAGAATAAAAGATAATATATTTTTTAAAATAATTTTAAAAAGATTTCTCAAAATTTCAAAAAAATATAATGATTAAAATATTATATTATCTTCTAATTGAGAAAATTTAAAAACTGCTTTTTGAAACGAATGGGAATGTATTTCATCATACGAAACCTAATGGAATCACTGCATTAAAGACGCGCTGTGATTAGCCAATGGTTTTCCTAGTAAATATTAAATTAATATATTATCTAAATTAAAAAGAATACTTTTATACGAATACTTTTTGTTTAAAATAATATATAATTTTTTTATGTTAAAAATATTAAGATATATTTGGGTTATTATTATAGTTTCTTTATTTATAATGTGCCAGTACCTGAACTGCAACTAATAACGGCCCAGCACTGAATTAATTGTAAAACTTTATAGAGAAAGTACTTCTTTTTCATTTAATTCATAAAGAAGATATTAAGATTTTTAAAGAAGATAAGAGAAAGTAATGAACATTATTATACCTTTTCGCAATGTCGTATGCCCTAACAATTAAACACTTACAAAGATTTTAGAAAATTTCATCTGAGGATTTTTCTAAAATGTTTTTATCTTGATTCTACCGAAAATAACGACGCTATCTTTCTAATCTTTTCCGATCAGCGATTGAGGAATTTAGCCGAAAAATTCCATCACGAATCACGTGCACGTCCGTTAACGCATTCTTGTACATTCGCGAATAATGACTCGAAGGAAAATCGTATGGGTTTCTTTTGTAATCGAACGATCTTTATTCATACGTCCTTTCTTGGCGTTTTTCGCTTATAAGTCCCGACGGTAAAAACAACTCCCTCATTTTGCATGGCAATCATCATTTCGAGAAAAACCGATTTCACCGATTCAATTTTTATATCATCTTTTGTTACAGCGATACGATCGGTTTATTGGAATTTTATTTCGACCTCTCATTTTTTTTTTCTTCCTCTTACTCTTCCTTTTATGTGAGTCCACCTTCTCGATGAGAGACGATAAATCTTGAATATCTTGCGTGCTGGAAAACGAACCGAATGAAAAATATTTCCCTTCACGATAATGTTTTGCGAGTTTTTTTCCGAGTTCGCGGGAATAAAGTTGGATTCCAGGATGCGTCTTGAAATATCCGATGGGTGGTATTGCTTCGTGCTTTCCGACCTCCGGTCGCTGAAGTGCCGGACGTTTCAAAAAGTTTATAACTGGTTTTATAAAAATTTAAGAATGCTGTGCATAACTTTGCAATTTCGTTATCTTGTACAAACCGAATGAAGTTAATCGGCATTTCTTACTAGAAGAAAATAATGAAAAAGCGCAGTATATATAAGTGTTTGCCAAATCTTCCCTCCAAACTGTAACGCAGAAATTATAATATTAAATGAGAGAGAACGACAAGAAATGTTCACCATTATTGTATTGAGAGATATTATAGACGACTATTTCTTTCGCCGTTATTTATTTCATCACTACCTTCTTTGGTTTCTCGAAACTTGTCGATCGACAGTTCGCCAAGAAAAATCTTTCCAGAAGCGGTAGTTCATGAAAAGAGATACGGAATTCCTTTGTAATTTCGCGTTCCTTCTGGGAGTCAAAAAAAGATGAAGACACATCCGAGCCGGATGTAATAACGCATCAACGTTACCAAGCAACCTGCGCTAACAACGAAGACATGAAACTCTTTGTATTCTTTCTTTTTTCTCTTTGCTATTCTTACGCGGATGAGCGAGGAACCGCGCATTGTCGTTATCATCGCCGTAACGCGATGATGCGAGGAGTTGCGTATCTCATGTCGGGATACAAAAATCTTAAAGAGACGACCGTACCGTTCTCGTCGTTTGTGTACCTTGTATGCTGCATCTTCCGCCCCAGATCCGAGAAAGGTCGTTAGTAGAACTTGCTCTAATGGCTAGATGAGAGGACTAATGTTCGAGGGATCGAAGAGTCTCGTCTCAAACTGTGGACTCAACCGTGAAATATTTTATACGAGAAATAGTTAAATGTTCTTCGGCGAGTTTCAGCTCATTTACATGCGTTCGTCCGCAACGAGACATTGCTCATTTGCATAATAGGATACAAACATATAGAACGCGAAAATAAAAGGAAGAGCTCGCGGCGCACCAACATTTTGCAGACGCAATATGCGATTCATCAACATATTATGCAATTGTATGCTGCACGTAGGTGACTTTTCGTTCTTTCGTCGCGGTGTCGACAACGGCGACAATGTCATTTTCGCCCGTGGGTCTATTCTTTATTCATACGTTCCTGGTTGGAGAGCTTATTCGCTCGTGAGAGGAAGGTCGAGCCAAGCGGATGCGCATCTCTATATACGATGGGCGAAGGTTGCTGCGAGGAAGCCAAATTTGCTTTTCCATGATGCGTATCTACTCCAATTTGCAACGCCTTGGAATACCGCATTTCCGGAAGAAAAAAAGAAGCCCGCGAGCGATGCTCCTATTTCTCCTTTCTTTCTTCTGTTTCTTTTTGCAGAAAGAGAGGAAACTCGCGTCTGCATTCTTTGGCCCGTTTTACACGTTGGTTGACCGAACAATATCGTGTAATATCGCGCGGGAAAAGAAATTCAACCATGAGTTTATAATCCAGGTTTTATCTGTGAAAATGTTGTGTACAAATCTTTTTATATGAGTTCTTTCCTAAATAATGAAGATATTGAGACTTGTTTTTAAAAAGAATTATTCCTTTGCTATTATTATCATGCTTTGAAAAAAGTAACTTATTTTTAAAAAATGTAGCTATAATAATCTTAATTTTAGACATCATATTACAGGAAATCACTGCTAGGATTGGGCATGTATTTGAAATACTTTTATTTAAAAACAGTAAGTTTATAAGACAATTATATTTTGTATTTCAAAGATTGACCGCAATCTTATTATTTTAAATTACAAAATACAAAAACTTTCAATCTTTCGATTTTAAAGATAAAATACATAATATCTTTATGTATTTTATAACATCTTTATGTTCTGCTGAAATACAAAATACACTTGTATTGCAAATACTTTTAAATAAAAGTATTTTAAACATGCATGTCCAATCTTGACCACTGCGATGTAGCATATTCTGCATCCAATTTGATTGTTTAATAATTTTCAAAAAGAACATATACATTTTTTTTCAACCAAAACGTCCAAAAAATAAAGAACATACATTGTTCTTATAATTATACTAAATTTATAATTATACTCAAATTATACTTAGTTTGAGTCATTTTTAAATTCTCTAAATCGTCATTGTTGCGTATGTCGTTAATTTAATTAAAACAATGGAGTTAAACAATTTAACTCAAGAAAATTGTTAGATTCGACTTAAATTTAGTTTATTATTTACTAAATACATACGTTAATATAATAAGACGATGTTTACTTTGAAACTAAGTACAGAAATGGATTGGACCACATTTTGGCAGATGGAAGTTAAGAATAACAAAATGTTATTTTAATTCAAAAAATTGATTTTGCTCCTTTGATATTTAACAAGGTAATAGTATCAAGCAAAAGTATCTTTATTAATAAAAAAGTTATAAGTAATGGAAAAAGTATTGAAAAAGTATTGGAAAAAGAATATCGGATATACTATACCGAAAAAACATTTAAGAATTAAAGAACAGCCGAGAATTTATGATATTTTTAATTTTTTCGAACGTAGAAGTTCATCAAAATTTCTCTCTGCGTTCTTTTAGTAACAATAAATAATTTGCTTCACTCTGGCGTCACGCACTATCTCTTTAAAACAAAGTAATTTGGAACTTAAAACAGAATTATATGAAAAAGAATAATTTTAATTGTTTTAATTAAATAATAATATTATGAATTTATCATAAAGTTTTGGCCGTTATTATAAATGGAATCAACGATGGAACTTACGTGAAGATCACATGCATGATGTCACCGATCAACCCATTGTGTTGGAGCGGAAACTCCGAGGTCTCGCAGATTGCTCTCAGCAGACACTCCCTTCCGGAATACCCGGAGCTATGGCAAAAGGAGAAAAATCAAGAAAAGTTCACGGCGAGACGCGGAATTCGAAGAAGGTTGAGAAAGAAAATCGCACGGCCTCGGCAACAACTGTTTATTTTGCGCCTTACGATTCTCTAAATACCGGATTGAAGGTTCATGTGCATACGTAATTGGTAGGTATCTATGTATATATTCGCGTCGGACAATGTAACGCAATTCCCAGACGCTCTAAACGCTTGTAAAATGAAATTGGGAATGCATTCACCTCGAATCTCTCCGCTGATTTCCTTTTTATTCGCCGCCGCAGCGTATAGGTAAAACTCTTCTCGCTCACAAGATCAACATCAATTTGAATGTAATAATTGATCGATTTTAATTACATCATTTATGCCAATTGGGTGATTTACGACATTCTAGTTTAATGATAACTTGTTCAACGATAACTTTTATTTAGTTTGTGGAGGTCTATTAATATCAAAATATCAAAGTAACGAGAAAAATGAGCAAAAAAATTGTTAAATTAACAGTAAAATAATATATTTGAGGTACAACATCAATAAAAATCTTACAAATTAAATTAATATATATTATTTTAATATTAATATAACAACTTTTTTGCTCGTTTTTTATTGTTTTGATTGTTTTGGTTGTTTGATATTTTGCTGTATGAAATAATTGAGCGGTTTATTATTGCTATTAATATCAGATATCAAATATTAGGATAGGAAGTGTCAAATGCAATTAGAGAACCGAAATGAGGAAATAGAAGTGATAAAGTTTCACCAAGAATGTATAAAGGCAATCTATTTTTATTTGCAGTTCGCGATTGCGTTTGTTTTAAATTTTGTTATATTATATGACGATAATATCAGCAAATCATTTAGCAAACGGTTGGATTAAATATTTTTAATTTGAGAAAGCACGAATATCTTACGATATTATAGAACAGCTCTTCCGGAATTTTAGATTAGATGGAACATGAAGTAAGGCAATATGAAAGGATTATCCACGAAAGGAAGATCCACATGCTCGTAATGCGCAATTATTTGTTTGCGAACTTGCCTCTCAAATTTACTTTCCAGAACTCGATAGATTGTGGCTCTCTCGATATTCCTCTTTCTCCTTTTTAGTCCCGTCCATGGCTCGAGAGATGTTATGTTTGGCGGTAAAACGTAGTTAGCCTCGAAGAAGTAGGATAGTGAGATCGAACTCAGAGGATCCTCGAGTGGCACTGCGAGAGCGACGAAGATCTGCAGGAAACGTTAATCGCATAATCGCCGCACGATTTCATTTCTACATTGGACTATTCTCAGAATTGGGAAAGTTTTAAGAGAACAAGATCTTATTTTCTCTCTCTCTCTCTCTCTTCCTCTCTCTCTCTCTCTCTCTCTCTCTCTCTCTCTCTCTTTCAATCAAGATTCTAACAAAGGCAACTTATAATAATAAAAAATGTCTGAA
>Ga0157364_1006274_pt1 | contig 12192 bp, 4 predicted proteins | sample AttsexASBM2_FD_111476 | JGI IMG/M metagenome (GOLD analysis project Ga0157364, IMG submission 111476) | Fungus gardens microbial communities from leaf cutter ant in Ribeirão Preto, State of São Paulo, Brazil - Atta sexdens ASBM2 | ecosystem: Host-associated > Fungi > Mycelium > Unclassified ...
CGTGCTGGACGCCCTGAAAAGATTGAAACGGACGAATTGCAAGCACTGCTGGATATAAATTCTACGCAAACTGAAAAGGAGCTTGCAGAACAGCTTGGCGTTACACAGCAAGCCATTTCTGTACGATTACATACGAATAAAGATTGAATTTTACAAAAAAAAGCTCAGAACTTTTTTGTACACCTAATATATAAAAAATTCTGAGAAAAGATGTAGATTTTCTGAGAAATGTTCCAATTTGTATAAAAAATGAGAAAGTTATAAAATTATAGAGAAATTCTGAAAAATTATATAAAAATTTTAAAAAATTATATGAAAAATTCTGAGAAATATTTTCACCAGGGATGACAGTAAATATCTGCAAAATAAAGAAAAAGCATGCAATATTTTGAGAAGCTTTTTGATAAGAAAATATAAAATACAGAAAATAATTTCTAATACGGAAATATATTTATAATTAATTAATTATTTTCAATAAATACTAATAATAAATCAAACAGGAAAGCAAATCATAACCTCAATCGATAACGAGAATGAAATAATATATATTGCAATTATTGAAATTTTAAATTTGGTTAAATTAAAGTATAAACGATTTAGAAAGCAAGATCACCAAAGTTGTAAAATAAACTATAACTTTCTAAATTATAAAATACTTGGAAATTGCTGAAAAATGGTGGACCAATCACTTTATACTTGTAATTTATTGTAATTATTATATAACCTTGTTTCTTAAATCGTTTATACTTTAACTTAATCAAATTTAAAAGTTACAAAAATTGCGATATATTATTTACATCTCACATTAGCGTCTTAAGACATTACTTAAGATCTTGAAATAAGAGGTTGATTCTATATTTTCAAACAAGATGAAAATTACAAAAGTGAACAAATTTACTAGGTGTTGACCAATGAAATAATCAGTATTCTAGTAAATTCGCTCACTTTTATAATTTTCATCTCATTTCAAAATACAGAATCGATCCCCAGAACCAACTATTAACATATTCGATTATTGATTCGACCCGATTCCAAATCAACGATCTATTCTTTTTAGTTACGTTTTTTGAACAGTTTAATTCTTCTTTTGCAGCTAAATTTAAAATGATTCTTTTAAAAAAAATACGTATTTATAATAGTTTTTATACTGGTTTCATAAACGTTTAATTGATCGTTATTTCTAATATTTCCTACGGATACTTATATAATGTTATTAAAAACGTTTACTTGTAATGTTACTCAACGTTATGAAAAAATGTTTTTTCAATATTTTTGTTCTTTTTGGGTACATACATATCATTTTGAAGGGGGGGGGAGGAGGGATAACTACTCAGATAGCAAAGTTCGTCATTTTGACATCAAATTCAAGTCATGTTCGTACAAATGACGGCAAGTGACCAAAAAATGACCATAGATTTTTATTTGACAACAGTTTATAACGTCATATTGACGTCATTTTCGTAATGTTATTCCGTGACGTCATAAGTCGCCAGTTTGGTATAATAGTATAATGGTCAATTTTCTTCAAGTAAAATCTTCTTCAAATGCCATATGCTATCTCAGCGCGCAGGCGCCTCTCTCTGCTCATATATTTTTGCACTGATCGTACACAACGCATATGGGGACCTACAATTTAATCGCAGATTTCGAATAGCAATTTTTGATAGAAAAGTTTTCTAGGCAAGTATACTACTGCTGGTTTGCCATTGTCTTTCGAAAAGAGCTATGAATGTATGAAAATTTTTTGGTTCTCTGGGAATCGAACCCGGGATCTCTAGTATATCAGACTAATGCGCTGTTTATTATACCACACTCCTGCTCGATGGTCAGTAAAGAATCAAAATATAACGTCAAAATGATTCACCGATGACGTCAATTGTTTGTGATATTCGAACGTCGAATTTGACTTCATTAAGACATCAATAATGATCAATAAAGGTCTAAAATACGTCAAACTTTGCAACCTAAGTATGTTCAAAAGATAATTGCATTTGAAGTTACTTTTAACATGTGTTAAACAAGAAGCGACAGATAAGAAGAATGCAGTTTCAATTACAGTTTCAATTGCAAAACGGTATTTAGAAATTCACTCAAAAACTAAAGAACTATAGATAAATATAATACGACTCTCCTAAATCAAAGAAAATGAGGGGTAACCAGCAAATATTAATTATAAAATTTTAGAAAGTTGCTGTACTACTTCACTAATATCCACTTTATTTATCAACTCATTCTCAAATACTGGTGCAGTGGAAAAATAAAAATTACTGTTCAAAAATTGCGATCTGTAGCAATTTTTGAATAGTAATTCCCCCCTCCCCCTTCCCTGAATGCACTGGCGCTTCGGGTTTTGCTTCTCCCCTTCTCACAGGCCGTCCTTGTGTGTATAACTACCTTAATTCCAATATCCAATTTCAAATAGCGTCATCATGTTCGGCAGCATTTAATTATGTTTGGTATTAAACTCGAACATGGGAACATAATTGGGCAATGCCAATACCTTTAATTTCAGCATCGAACAAGACTAAATGCTGCCAAACATGACAATACTATTTGAAATTGGATAAATTCAATTGTAATCGCGTCAAACGCGACAGTACTAGAAGTTACTATTGTAAGATATTACTTATGATATGAAGAAATCAGAAGACAGTTCCTCCTAGGCTTCGTGGCGAGACGGTTACTTAGGAATATGGATACTTCGAGGCCTCGGATCAAGTTTCGGCACCAGTGGAGCGCTTGATATTTTTTCTCGACCTAGCTCTTACATTCTAATCTAATTTATTTTCCCAATGATGTCTGACGCGCACAAATAATGCGCCCATAAGTTCTCACCTTTACAATTAAATACTTCATAAAAATGTACTATTATAGTGTTTTGAAAAGTTCTTGATATTATAACTATTAGATTTTGGAATAAAAAATAAAGTATCTCATTTAAAAAATCAATCTTGAACTAACCTTGGCGACGCCACCCAAAGTTAAACAGATGTGATCTGTAAATAGATTTTTTAAACCCTACAACTTTTGTCTGAATCATTTTTCCCAAAAATGCTTTGTTTTCGAAATATTTCACCGGTTCGAGACTTTTTACTCACCCTGTTAATGCCAATGTTAAATCAATACTCAGAATGTAGTAAAAGAGAAATTACATAAATATAAATATACCATATATAAAATACCATATAAAAAATATGTATATGCATATTATCTTATATGCACAATGTAGCTGTACTCACTCGATATCAATTCTCAACACTATAATCAGTGTCGATAATGTGATATATCATAGATTCCCAACATGGATGTTATCATCCTCTTGGTGGGCGTTGAGAAGATCTAAGGAAGCGTTGCTAATCGTAAAGGCAGTAAGGGAGCGTTGGGGAAAAAGTGGGCAAAAGAACACCAAAGAAATTTAATCTCCTAAATATTTTCTAAACAAATACTTAAATATTCACTTGATTATATAAATATTACAATTATGTTTTTTATAAGAATCAAATATGTCAATCAACCCTTCATACATATTGATGTAAGTTGTATGATATATAAAGTTTGTTTTTTTTATTATGTAAAATTTGTTTTTTTTATTTTTTTCGGCTAATGTTTTTTTGTACGGAAAGATCGGAATAAATGCATATTTTGTCAGGTTCATTAAAGATGCTTTTTCATGCGACGCTGCGCGCGAAGCAGTCGTTTTCTGCGTCAAGAAATCAAACCTAATCTGTGTAATCTGTAGCGAAGAGACAATAGATTTCTACCGTGTATATCATGTGTGTTATTTATTCTGGAATTTAAAGTTCGATATATTTAATTATAAACATCACGCATGGATGACAGAATATGTAAATTCAAAAAGAAATTTCACATAATATATTTTCATATTATATTAGACAAATATTCAAAATATTATTTCATGTTTATTAATTTAAAATCTCACTTTCTTTGTTTTGCACGTTGAAACTTTAATAAACAAAATTTTCCAATTAAAAATGCACAAAATAAATTTTATATTATAAGAATTGACCCGCTAACGTTGGAAAGTTGGATAGAAACTTTTTAGCGTCAACCATAAATAAAATTACATAGAGTGAACATGAGCAAAATGAGCATCAAGCGTTTTAGCGTCGCATGAAATGGCACCTTAATAGAATGCGGATATTCGTGTATTTCGTGTTGCGTGCGGAACACCACTGTGTAATTTTTTCTTTGTTCTGTGTAATTTTTTTTTGTTTATTTATTTAGACATAGTTTATTAGTTTATCCGCGAAAAGGGCACTAAACAAAAAAAAACTTAGAAAGGGGGCAATAAGCCAAAAAAAGTTGGGAAATTATGTAATATATAGTTTACATCATTTTATAAAAATTGTTGATACCGCTAGTATATCTGGCGCTTTCAAGCATCACTCAAAAAAGATCAGGTAAGAATGGCTGATTTCAGGTTTCTTTCTGATATACATATCATTTTAAATTATTATAATATTAAAGGCATAATTCACAGAATTGATGAAAATATTATTTTCAAGGTTGATTAAAAGTTAAAAAGTTAATTAATTTTAACTTCATTTAATTATACAATATTTTTGATTCTTAGCTTTTTAACTTTACTTAGTTATATTTTATTGGTAAGTATTAACTTTTCATTTAACTTTTAATGTTTCATATATTATTATACTTTTTATATAATTATAAGAATTATATACAGGGTAGGCCATTTTAATCTTTCTACGCTGATAACTCGAAAAGAAAGCATTTTTCTAAAAAACACAAGAGAAGAAAGTTATGTAATTTTGAGGGAGAAAGAAGTTAATGACCTTAAATTTGAATTTTAAGGTCAAATTTAATTAAAATGGCCTATCCTATATATAATTCTTATAATTATATAAAAAGTTGACATATTTTATATATAATTATAGATAATATATAATTATATAGAGTGTTTCAGAAATCATTGGCCAAACTTTAAGAGCATATTCTACTCATTGTAAGGACAGAAAAAAGTCATATGGGTTCAGAAACGCTTTCTTTCCAAATTATAAACATTTTTTTATTTTATACTTATACCTATATTTTATTTTATATTTATATTTTATTTTATACTTGTATATATTTTTTATTTTATACTTATATTTATTTATTTTTATTATAGAAATTGCTGGAAATGATTTCTTTCTGCATCGATGCATGCTTCGCATCGACATCGCATGGATTGTCGAAGACATTCAAAAATTCTCGGAGTATTTTGTATTTTTTCACACGCAACGATAATATGATTTCGAAATATTTCCACAATAGCAACAGGAGTATCATACACAAAAGTTTTAAGATTATTACTTGACGTCCAGCGCCGGAAGGGATTCGATTTACATCCGAGGTAATACAAATTCCGCGAAGAACGTTCGATGCCATTCGAAAGTTGCAGACGCTTGCGGGGCCCTTGGTGACGAAAGGAGGAGTGATATTGGCGCTGTCATTCGACATCAACGCTTTCAACACCCTCCCATGGGACTAGGTGGCATTTGCCTATCAGAACTTGTCCCCTTATCTGATTGCTTATCGAGGATAATATAAGTAGCTAGAGTTATAAGGACGGACCAGTGCAGAAGTGAAGTATCATGTGGTATCTTGCAAAAATCCGTGCTGAGCCCCCTGCTATGGGGCATCGCCTCTGATATGCTATTCTACGCACTCTCCTCTCAGAGTGTCACGTCTGCTATGCAAACAACATTTTGATACTCTCCGGATGGCATGACTGGGAGGTTGCCACAGCTAACATAGCTGTGTAATGCGTAGTTGGCTCCATTAGAGGACTGAGGCTGGAGGTGACACCTCAAAAGACTAAGTTGAGAAACATGTTTCTGCACAGCATTTGGAGTGCACCGCCTCCAGTACAGATCGGGATGGGAACTATCTTCATCCAAGGTAGGAACCACGTTTATGTACCTGGGCTTCATATTGAAATGGATGGCCAGTGAAGTTTCAGAGCTTACTTCGAGTTGCAATCAAGGTGGGAAGGCTGATGCTCTCTCCGGTCTCATATCTAATCTACACGGCCCGGGAATGGCAGCGTACGTACATGCACACCGTCCTAGCAGGATTTCTTTATGGAACTCCTGGAATGGAGAGACGACATCTGACGCCCGGATACAGCAAATGCGTCTCGCCCTTCGCATCACAAGGGCTTCGCATACAGGACGGTGTCGCACGTTGTGTTCATGATACTGATGGGACCGCCTTCCGTGGATTTGCGGGCTCGCCGAAACATATCGACGATCCGTGCATTTTATGTGCGGTGGAACGTCTCCTCCCCCTTCCTTCCTGTGAATGAGAGAAAGAGCAAGTCTCCGGGTCTTTGACGCCTCGGCGAGTTTGCCAATAATCGGGTCGTACAGGCCATTTTTCCCTGTCTGCTCAAATGAGTAGATAGGAAATATGGAGGATTGATTCTGGATAACATAGACATGGCTGCTTCGGTGAATGCCTCTGCCGGATCCAAAAGAAGCCGACTACGCCATCACTATGCTGTTATCCGAGACACCGCACAACACACTCTTGAACAGTGTTCGGCATGGGACGCCGAGCGTGATGCTCTGATCGCAATGATGGAAGAGGACCTCTTCCTCTCGGCTCTGGTAAAAGTCATGCTGAAGGAGGAGAGGTCGTGGAATACCATCTTCTCCTTCTGCGAGGGCGTCATACTCTAGAAGGAGGTGGAAAAAGAAAGAAAGCGGGATCAGGCCCGAGCATGGAAGGAAAGACATCCGCGAAGTTTGGCATCATTATTGAGCTTCCACGACTATGCACACTACCGCGATGCATCCTCCCTCGGTACGTGTCCGAGTGACAGCGCCGCCGACACCATCATCATGCCGGCCGTTGGTCGGGGAGGACTCCTCTCCCCTCCCCCCCTAATGATCAGCATCTCGAGAATGGTGACAGGAGGGAGAAGGAATGGATGACTTCCTCGTCAGCCGAGAATCCACTCCTCTCCCACTTGAAGCGGAGAGCCTGGAAGTATGATCAAAACGTTGCATCGTCCGCTGGATGATCGGATGGGAAACCGGCCGCCAGCTCTATCCCCTCCCTCATCGAGAGGGGGCGAGACGAAAGGTTAAATATCCCCCTTTGCCTGAACAAACTGACTAGCCCCTTGGGATTCCGACGACCCTCCCGTCAAAAAGAAAGTCGTCGAGGGGGGATTTGATTGACCAGCATGGTCGACGGATCTAGGAGCGTCCTGGAAGAATATTGCACGCATGCCCAAGGTCCCTGATAGAAACTAATGAAAGATACCAGCAGGGGTTTTAATGCGAGTCCTTCATAAGGCACCGTTCTCGCTGGCCAAGAGTATGCATAAGGTATTTCCCCCTCTTACAAAAAAAAGTTAACTTTTTGACTTAGTTTTTTAATTTAATTTAAAAAAATTAATTTCGTTAACTCAAAATCATGAAATAAAACAAATTTAATTTTTAACTTTTCAATTATTTTTTTTATTAACTTAACTGTTAATTTAATTAATGTCATTATGGATTAACTTTTATCTTAACTAAATTAAATTTTCAAAACTGTTATCTTTAACTTAATTGTTATCTTTAATTTAACTTAGTTAAAAAAAAAGTTAACTTATCCAACCCCGGTTATTTTACAAAATACACATTTTAGTTTAGTTATTAATTTATTGTATTTATGATCTCTAAGTATTCGTTGTTTTTTAAATAAGAAAAATAAACTTAAAAGAATCAATTTGGTAAATATTTGTTTTAGATAACATCTCATCAATTTCAAAGTCCTTTAGATATGTTGTAAGGGAAAGTGTCCTGAGTGATTCCCCATAAGAATTAAGTGGGGAACGGCATTGGAGATATAGTAAATAAAAATTCTATAATATATAAAAGATGACATTGACATAAGCGATTCCCATCTCATCTCCCCTCTGCTTGGGGACTTTCATGTATGGTGGCAGGGATAACTTGGTGTGTGCAGTTGGATAGTGTCTCTAAATCTCTGCCCTCTCCGTCTATGGACTGTTCATAGTGCAGAAGGTTATCAACTGTAAAACGTGAAACATGGAGCGGTATTCATTCCTTTTTATTTTAAAACTTAAATAATGTCTTAAAATGCTAATACAGTCTTCGGATTGACTTGTAACACTTTAAGACTGTACTTAAGATAGTCTTAAATGTAAGAATCGACTATGAATATCGGTCTGTTTCACATTGTGAACACAAGGAAAGATTCAGTACCAATTTCACGACGCGAAACAGGCCGGTATTCATAGTACTATGAATACTGTCCCTTATTCACATTTCACAATTGGTAGCCCTTTCGCACTATTGATGATGAGAAGCAAAAGTAGGCATGGTTGATCGAACTGCACACATCATGTAATCCTTCCATGCGAAGCGACTTCCCCTGCCAAGAGGCGTACGACTCTCCGAGATTGATTATATTTTTTTGTGCGTTCCGAAGCAGGGGGTGAAAGTCGCTTCGTATGGAAGATATGTGCTCTCAAGCAGAAGGGGGAGGGGAGGGGAGGGGAGGTAAGGTGAAAGTCACTTTGCGTGTAAAGTATGCCATGACTTTATTATGAAATTTTAATTTGTTATATCTTCTAAACCAATACCGTCCTCCACTCCATTCTTATGGGAAATCACTCACATCACCACTTTCCTCTACAATATATCTAAAGGACATTGAAATCAATAAAAAAACGGATATTTACCATCAATTTATTATAAACAATTAAATCTTTTATAAAATTATCTTATTGATAAAATTTATCTAATGAGTAAATGTAATTCCAAACTTAATGACAATATCGTTTACATTAAACGAAATACTATTTCATATTCAATTTCTTATTGAATGTAACAGAATTATTGCAAGTCTTTAACCATTGAATGTTTTGCTTGTTGTCAAGAGTATCAATATAATTTGATAAATCATCCTGATGAACTCCATTGGCGGTGCAATATAAGATTGCAGTGTTCTCTAGGAGTTCTCGCAATGATCCCATTTTTGAAGTCTCTATTTCATCTCTAGAATATTCAGATTTCTTTTCTTTCGGTTTTATATCGATAATTTCATGTTTATCCTTATGAGAATCACTAGACTTCTTTTTTATGTAGTTTAGTGTGTTTAAACTCACTTGTTCATTTTTCGAAGAAATTACTTTGTGATTTTCTAATATTGTTGAAGAATACTTCCAAGCATTTTGATTGCTACTGACAATCTGACTGTCTTTGGTATTCTCTAACATTAGATGAAGCTTTTTCCATTTTCTTTGTGAGAAACCAAAACTCGTATTTGGATAGGGACTGTTGGATATAAACTGTTGATTTTTTTCAACTGTTGTATTCTTCTGCGTGAAGTTTTTCGGCAAATTTTTGATGTTCAATTTTGTTAAACTCGTTTTCATATCTCTTGAACTATAAATTTGATTCTGTATCATGGACTTCCTCAACATGCTTTTGTTGTAATTTGATAAGATTTTAGCTATTTCTGAAGTTTCATTGGTGCACCATACAAGATTTTTATTAGAATTTGATATTTTACCATCTGATTCTCTATTAATTTTAGTTTCTTCAGGATTTTCTCCTTCATGTATCTCTTTCATGACTTGAACAGTTTTTTTATCCAACGGGGTCTCAAGAAAGGTTTTTTTTGTCATATATTCTTGTGTATTCGTAGCATATCTCTTCAAAGTATGCAAATTACTCATTGACGATTCTTTGCACTTCGAAACTGATTCTTTCGCAAACAACTTTCTGTAGATTGACATTCCCAACAGCGTCTCATTGTTAGAAGCATCTTCCAACTTTGCGGAGTTAAATATATTTTTTGTGCAAACTTCGTCGCTCATAGATTTCGCAGCCGAATTTCTCAACAAAATTAGAGAACTGTTTGGAGCGCCTCGAATAATCTGTTTCAAATTCATCTTGATCATCTCTCTATTTTGTGATGTAGTTTTCGAGCTGTTGAGTTCCATAGTAGATTTCTGTGTTTTTGGTATATACAATGCTGAAGGTGACACAGCTGACGGAAAAGTCGAGACTTTTTGATCATTTTTGCTATTAGTGGTACTTTCATTTTGAATGCTTTGCGCCATAGCGATAGCATAAGCTTCTAGTAACTTTGTTTCTTCTGCAAGATTAGCAACATTTTTAGGAGAAATTGTTAGATTACTTTTGACATTTGTTGTCTTTTTCATCAATTCTAAAGAACTTGTCTTCGTTGCAGAAATTGTCAGCTGTGTCACTTTTTTTTCTACTGCTTGTTTATAAACTGGTGTCATAACTTGCGCACAATAACCAAACACGCAATGAAGGCTTTCATGCATACATGTTTCAAAAGATTTTTTATTCATGGAGAGATAGGTATTCCATGCATTTTTGATATTTGATGAACGTTTATTTTTCATTCTTAGCTTTCCCTTTAGCTTCTTTTCTTTTTCCATTGAAGAGACTTGTTTATTGCAATGTGGATCGACAGAGATAACTTCAATATCAGGTTTATTAATAATCTCGCAATAAGATAATCCATCGAGGCTGGTGAAGTATTTTCCTAAATATTCCACTGCTAAACCAGCCTGAGAACATAAACGTATAAAGGATGTTCTAAATAAAATTATTTATTTCTTTCCTGAAGCAATCTTTTTTTCTTTTTAAGTAAAAAATAATTTGAAAATTATATCTTTTCTTCTAAATTTGCAGGTTCAAAAAAAATAAATATGCAATTTTTTTTAAGAATTAAATTCTGTTAAAATAAGTTTTTCTAATTAATATTTAAAAATTACAAATTGCAGTTATTAAAATTATGGCTTACAGTTATCTATTAATTTTTTTATTTAATTAAGGCACAAAAATTTTTTATTCGAATCCATTAATTAACATTGTAGTATCTTTTTATTAAATTATTTATTGAACTGTGATCCAAAAATATGGTATTAAAACAAAAAGCTTTAAAGTAAGGAAAAATTAAGTTATATGGCATAATATTAAGTTATATGCATAACTATAGAATATGACAATGATAAAATAAAATATCAAAAATTATAATTAACACAAACTGTTTAAAAGTTCATGACTTAAATTAATTAATTAATAATTAATAATTTTGATGAGATTAAAACTAATATTTAACAAGTTCATAAAGAATATATCATTTATATATATATATATATATATATATATATATATATGTATTATATATAAATTAATGAATATAAAAAATGAATATAAATAATATTAGAAATTAAATGCCTATAACGGTCGAAACTGGATTTTTAATGCTTAACCCTTTAAGGACGAGGGATTGCTGAAAAAGTACCAGGTGTATAAGCTTAAATCCGCTGTTTTTTAGTCAAAAAAACACATTTTTTTTCTTAGGAAGCAAAAACAAATTTATTCAAAGTACTTGTCCTCGCTAACTATACATTTTTCCCATCTTTCGGGCAATTTGTGTATACCACGCCAAAAAAATTCCTCATCTTTCGAGGCAAACCATTCATCAAGCCATTTTCGGACGTCTTCGTAAGAATCGAAGTGCCGCTCAGCGAGCGCGTGGCCATTGACGAAAACATAGTCAGAAGGTGCCAAGTCTGGTGAGTAAGTGGGATGAGGTAGCACTTCCCAATTGAGTGTCTCCAAGTAGTTTTGGGCCATTGTTGACGTGTGCGATGGTGCAATGTTATGGAGGAAAATCAGCTTGTTACGTCTTTTCCGATAATGCGGCCTTTTTTCACGCAGAACACGGTGCAATTTGATCAGTTGTTGGTGGTAGCGGTGAGCATTAACAGTTTCACCAAGTTTTAACAGCTCGTAGTAGACACCCTCCTGATCCCATCAAACGCACAGCATCTTCCGTCTGAAGCGATTTGGTCTTGAGGAAGATGTTGATGGTTGGGCGGGATCAACCCAAGATTTCTTGTGTTTAGGATTCTGAAAATAGATCCACTTTTCATCGCCTGTCCGATGCAGGAACGACTTTCTTTTTTATCTGGCAAGCAGAATTTGGTATGTTTTTGGCGTCGCTCCATCTGCCATCGTTCAGTTCATGCGGCACCCATTTTCCAATCTTTTGAACCTTGCCCATAGCATGTAGCCGCATGGAAATGGCTGCTTGAGAAACACCCAATTGTTCGGCAAGCATTTTTTGCGATATCGTTCTCGTCCAAAAGAGCCTGCAATTGAC
>Ga0157364_1006275_pt1 | contig 12191 bp, 3 predicted proteins | sample AttsexASBM2_FD_111476 | JGI IMG/M metagenome (GOLD analysis project Ga0157364, IMG submission 111476) | Fungus gardens microbial communities from leaf cutter ant in Ribeirão Preto, State of São Paulo, Brazil - Atta sexdens ASBM2 | ecosystem: Host-associated > Fungi > Mycelium > Unclassified ...
ATTTGAATTGTGCAAAAAATAATATTTCCCATAGTATGAGAAAATTATAGTTTCATTGAAATCGAGATCGTTCTTCCGCTAGCTATATATTTGAAAGTATTAAATCATGCCAAAAGCTTGTATATAGAACTGCAGAAATTTATTTACACATTACATTCTCATTATTTTTACCTCTGTGTCTAATACATCGTAATTTTGGGACATTTAAAAAGTACTCAACTATTTCAGGCAACAACTTGATGAAGCAATTATCGTCGGCATCGGAGCCACAAAGTGTACTGCGGCGCTCCTCTTAGATGGCCGCATAAAATTAAGACGCGGCGTCTCGTCCTATCGTATTTCGCACACGGTGAACCCGATCTTTATTCTTTCCACGGTATCGCGTGATACGCTTTGTTCTATGTCGCCGTGGCTAGAGGAATGCTCTCGCGATAAAACCACGAGCAAAACGAGAAGAAAACAGAAGCACGATAGATAAAGCGAGAGGGAAAAAGTCATGAGATGGAAGAGCATTGCGCAGAATGAGAAATGCCTCGCTACCCGAACACATTTTCATTGCCATTTCATATTACACGCCACGTCACACAGAGAGAATTCGTCGTTCCGTAACCTTCAGTACACGATATGCACAAATACATATAGAGAGAAAAATAAAATCTAGGTTTCCATCCTCTGCCGTCATCGCATTCTACGTGTCGTATTACTCTTTGATTCACTGTCCGTGAAAGCATTTTGCTCTGCAGAAGATATCGATTTGAACCTGGTATGATTATTACCAACACAACTAATTAATGTTTGCGAAGAATCACGAAGTTAGACTTCTACATGTCCGAATTGCTAGCGGAACGTATTATACTTCTCACAATCAAGCGTCCCTTTCAGCGTGCCAGTATCACTGAGCTAGGGCTTTTGTCCCGATGCACAGAGATGCGATGGATCGGCATCGGTCTGTTGCACCGATGTTGGAAATCGGTCACATCCCTCTGCACCGGAAGTTGCAGCCGGAAGAAGCTTAAAGCGTATACACACGCGCGCGAGTCTACCCTAACTGGCCAGACGTCCGCGTAATGTACGATTCGCTTCCGAGCCTTCCGCGTCGGAATTCCGGATGGCACACCGGACGGATTCGAGTCGACCGATTCGAGATTTACGATGATTCTTGCACCATTTTGATAGGAAATCGGCATTTATAGTGAGGAGAATAAGGATAATATTTGATATGTTACAATCTTATCGATTATGTTCTTACGTGATACAGACGACGTATATATTGTATACATTTTTGTATGAATTACGTTTAGCTACTATTTTTACTAAATATCTGAATGCTTTGGATTAAATTTTAATTACTTTTTAATTACTTTTTAATTACTTAACTTAACCTTTTAATTACTTAATTAAATAATTCACAATATTAATACAATCTAATGTAATTATCTCAAGCGACATAATTATTTAAAAAATCGGTATTTATAATTAATTTTTATATTTAAGATATTCATGATTGATGTAAAAAAACAGTATGCTTTCCAGTAAGATTAAACATTTTCAAATTATTTCTTTTTACACATATTTATAGGAAAATAACTTCCTATGCTTCTAATCTTCTTTTCCTTTTCTATTCTCATAAGTTAAGAATATCTGGTACTCTGTTCTTCAGAAGAATTTTCTCTGAAGTTAAGAAAATCTTCTTGACACCTGTTTTAGAATAGAGTATGATAAAAATAAATGGGAAATTCTTAAGCTAAGAATATCATTTTTTTCAGTGTACTTTATCGATAAATATTCAATTAAAATAGATATATTTAAGATTTATTTAAAAAAGTTTAAAAATAATCTAATTGACAATCTAATTAACAATCTAAAAAACAATGTAATTAGTAAATAAATAAATAAAATTTTAATTAAAAAATTTTTCTTTTTTACATAAAAAAAGAGAAGAGTTGAAATCATTAAGAGTTGTTTCTGTTTTACATTCTTAGTAGTTTTATATTCTTATCTGTGTTATGCGTACAGTTACGATTGTGATAAAATTTGACTCAGAATCTAATATGTAAGCTTCACGGAGAAAAGATATTTATTGAAATGTTGCAATTACAAAATATAATAATATAATACACGATACATAGAAAGATGCTAAAACGAAATAAAAACGAGTATGAGAGAAAAAAAGAGGACAAAAAGCAAAGTGTAAAAACAATATAATTCATGATAGTATTAGTTGCTATTTTGTATCTGAATAGCTATTCTGTTTTGTAAGGAGGCAGAGACACCATCGACCGCACAACAGTTTTCTGTGGTTTCCTTTCCAATTACCTGCCAAAACTTTAGAGTTTATTTTCTCACGGATACCACAAAGAAAAAGTAGAGAATGATAACTGACAACCCACTAACAATGAGGGTAATTTCATCAAAACTTTTAGTTTAATTTCTACATACAGCTAGTTTGTATTTTATAAATTATAACTTTCCGTTATTTTTCACAATCGAAGATTCCTTTAAATCGCTATTTAAAAGATAAATTGTTTATATCTCAGAAATGCAGGGAAAATATTACAGATAAATAATTAATAATACTACAAAATTTTTCAATAGTTTTCTTATAATTAATTCGATACCTATAATTAATCTCATATAGAAAGATTTGAGAAAAATAAAGAAATAAAAAAAAAATAAATCTTTACAATTTTTTCCTACTTCATCTTTATAAATATTAATTTATTTTTATTCATCTAAATATAAAATATAATATTTTCTTCTCTAATTTTTATTGGATATGAAAAATTAACGTGATAAGGAAAATTAAATAAAAATTTTATTTTAAAAAATCTTAGTATTTTACTTTCAATAATTTTATTATCTCTATCTTTCTTTTCCTTATTTTTCTTTATGTATCTAAATAAAAATTTTAATCATTTAATGCAAAACTTTTCGAAATAATATATCAATATGTGATATCAATATGTGTTTTTAATTGCATTTTTTTCTTTATATATTCTTAAATTTTTACATACGCATTATAGAGCTTTTATTCTATTTATAAAATATTTCCTATTATTTTTTTATTTATTTATGAGAATATCTTCTAAATTTCAGGTGACTAAACTTATATCTCATGATTAATATTCTGTCATAAAATAAGGTTGCATGAATAGATAATATATCGTTATAACGAACTTTATTTTATAATTTTTATATGTATGCGAGTGCACCCTTGCATGCATAATAAATCGATAGATAATTGAATATATTCAGGTTTAAATATTGATATTTGTCTTTTCTAGCTCATCCATTTTAAGATACATTTATAAGACATAATATATAAGAAATTATTATATTCTTATATCGTAATGCATAATGGAATCTGCATTTATTTTATATATCTAATATAATTTTCATATATTGCCTTAAATTAAGATAAAATATAATTTTATTCGCAACCGGTATTTACTGTTTTTATACTTATTTATTAAAAACACAGTTTGTCACCGATACAGTAGCGAAGTAATAAACTACGTTGATCTATGAAATGTAAATATTAAAATTAAAGCGATGGTCGAAATAATTAATACTTTTTAAAATAATTCTTGCGCATGTAAATTAATTATACAAATGATTAACTATGCAAATAGAAAATAAAATAACACATATTATTCACCTCATGATTGCTCTGTTGTTGTCCGATGCCTCCCAGGTCTTCTCCTCCTCTTGTTCCTTTATTGATATTTATTGTTCACATTCACATAATACTCACTCGCGAAAATACAATACATTTTATTAGATCGCGACGGAAAATTAATACGGTTATACTTGGACGAATAGCCATCGTCTACATAAATTGTTAATCGCAGATTTAACCGTCAAACTCGCAATCTGATAATATTCAACTTTAATAATCGGAAAACAGTTTGTCGTATTGTAATACTCATCGTATCATTGTGCACTTCGTTCTTTTTGCGAAAACAATATATTATATTCGAAGCAGGAAAGAATTAATTTAAAACGACGAGATATATGAGAATATCATTGAAGGAAATTATCGCCTCTCTCTCTCTCTCTCTCTCTCTCTCTCTCTCTCTCTCTGTGTGTGTGTGTGTGTGTGTGTGTGTGTGTGTGTGTGTGTGTGTAAATTTTAACGAATTGCAATTGCTGTTCACCGTCGTATCGCTTCGATTTCTATCTCTAGCAGACAAATCGTACGGAAAATGTCTGATCAATACGAGCCAGTCGTCGCTTCGATGCGCTTACGAATTGTTCGCGCATGTCCTATCAATCATTTTCACGTGTCTCATTGCGTCTCGTAACATCTTTATGTGAGCACATTTGAAAAAGTAGTACAATGCACAGAGTGGCACGTGCCACACTGCTTACTGGTTCGAGTCTCTCCGCAAAAATGATAGCGCGGTGACCTTGTAAACATAAAACAGGCAATCGGCGTGACGCATCAAAAAATAAACGTTGAAATTATAGGGTGGTCAGTTCTGCCAATTTCAGGATATCAATTTTAAAATATCGGAATACAATAAAAAAAATCAGAATTGTTGTTATTGATATATATAATATAATGTAGATTAATTTTAATCTTGGTTTTATTCGAGTTCGAAAAATATATCACAATGTAACTCCATTTTTAACTTTGTTAAAAAATGACACAACTAAAAAAAATTAAGTTTCTCAGAAAAGGGGAAAAACTATTTTTTAACTTGACAGAAAATTATTGACTAATTAAATTATTTAAAAAAAAACGAAATAATATATTCTTAATATGATATAAAAGTCATTTTTGTCATTTTTGTTTTATAATTTAAAAAAAAAATATCTTTTTTAAGTTATAACTGTTTAACGAATTTTTTATAAAGTTAATCCTTTTTTGATAATTGATAATACTTATTTATGATAATTCATTGATAATAATTCGAAAACTACGTTTTACTTTCGTTGTGTCATTTTTTAAATAAGAGAACGATAAAACTTTGATATCTTTTTAGAATTTCGACTTTAACTGACCTGTAAAATACGCTATTAAAGTAGTTGTAAAATATTCTATACTTTTTATAGAAATTACACGTTACGCGTGATATATCTGCGATGCATCCAACTATACCATATTCTCTAAACGAAATTCCATATTGGAAATAAAAATAAAAAAAAAATAAAAAAAAGAAAAATTGCAGAAAGGGGAACATCAAATTGATCAGTTTTTCTTTGTCCGATAAAACTGCTGCTTTATGTTCGTATGCAATAGCACGTACGACAGATCGCTGTAAAAAAATTCGCTTCGTTAATAACGAACCATATAGAGCGATAAAATAAGCAGTGGTCGTTTAAAAATTGACACAATTTAAACAATATCTCACGCTAAAAACGCGCTTATGATTCCAATCATAAGAGAAACGTCAGGTCTCCAAAGTGATTTCGTTTACTTTATATAGATAAAGCAAGAAAAATATATCATCACGTTTATATCTCATAAAAATCTCGGTCAGTCCTTTATTGCATAATTTTTTTCCAGCCATGACGTGACAATATGTCATTGTTTTGCACATAAAATAAAAACTATCCCGAGAAAGATAAATAAGCCTGCGCGACCGAGAGTGGAAGCCGATTATATTTTATCGATGATTACAGATAATTGTTCATTAAATGGTTTAATATATCTTTCTGACTACAAGTACTAAAACTCAAACTAAAAAGAATGAAGTTTCTTTCAATATCGAGTCATTAATTGCACTCCAATTATAAACGAGTGGCAATTACAGGTTTCCATGAATGGAGTCTTATAAATAAAAATTTTGTATTATTTCAATTTTAATGTAATAATTCGTTCACTCATCGCTTATTGATATTTATTTTTATTTCAATTAATTTTAATTAAAAAATCTTATTTATAGATTTATAGATAAGTATTCAAATATTCAATTTCAGAAATAACAAAAAATTAATGTTCCATATTTTTTATAAAGAAATATTTAAACTCCTCAGAATTTGTCGGATTATATTAGATCGAAAGCTAGTTTAGAACACAATTCGGGTTCGATTAGTTACGCTGAGTGTAACTACTCATCATTTCGTCAGAGACACACGAATCAATTAGAAAATAGTCTTGACTCAATTCAATTTAACTTAGTTGCGCCGATTTGACTTGGCAATAAATTCATCGCAACCAACTCAAAGCCATAAACAGAACGGAACTGCGTCACAATGTGCAGTTAGTACTACTCCGAAATGCGGAGTGCGATGATATACGCGAGCGTAATCGCGCGTCAGTGACACCATTGCTTGTGTAGGTAAAATTTGCGCGAAGAGAGAGAGAGAGAGAGAGAGAGAGAGAGAGAGAGAGAGACGTGAGTTCTACGTAAAGCTGCATTTACACTGCTCGTACTGAATCACTATTTCGGTTGAATCGAACAAAGTACGTAGTAGATAAAAGATTTTCTGCCTCGAGAATTATTAGAGATAATTGTGCAGGTACATAGCAATTTTCTCAAAGATCTAGAGAGAGAGAGAGAGAGAGAGTGATTTCAAAGAAAATTTTACAAGATTTTATAAAATGATAAATATAAAATATCAAAAAAATAATTAGCTTCTAATGAACTAGTCTTTTATAACTTATATAATTATATTACAGAACTCAACTTTTTTTAAAGACAGATATTACTGTGCGATATAAATCTTATAAAAATTATTAACTCACTTTAATGAATGGCGAAATAGATAATATTTTTCAATTTTTACAATTTTGTAAAGCATTATTAATACTTCTTCGAAACATAAAAATCTTTATTTTCGGCAGTTCAAGTATTACAATTTTTTCTTGAATAATATATGTAGCAGATAATTCTTTTATCTACATTTACTTTGACTAATTCAATTGAGATAACGATTTAATGTTAAAAGTAATCTATTAATAAAAATCAAATAATCCTCATTAAGCTCAAAAGAGATTAATAGTTATGACAATTATAAAAAGAAGTATATGCATCGAATGTTAGTATCATTTATTTTCATGACAAGCGAGAACTCTAATATTATTTCCTTTTCTTTTTACTTGAACAATTTCTTCAGTATCATAGTGAGGATGAGCGGTGAATATGCCTTAAGACAGCATTCGAGAAAGTGCGGGTGCAAAGTTGCAACGGAGAAACAGCAGGTACAAGCCAACGAACGAGGAAGCCAGCGAACGAGGCAATAAGAGCGACGAGCTGCCACAACAAGCAATAGCTTACGCGCGGACACTCGTATTTCATAGCTTGGAATTGCTAGCGATGGTAACCGTGCGGCGTTGTTACCGTGAAGGAGAAACGAGGAGGCGGCAGAACTAGAGAATACAATGCGAGAAGCTAGCTCGAGTTCGGGGATACGAGTTCGCTCGATCAAACCTCGATGTCTTTGAAATTCTCAACCAATCTCACAATCCCCGTTTGATCCTTGTTTGGCAAAATCCTCCTTGTTTGGCGAAAGTTAGTGGAAAAGCAGATCTTGCTTCGCCAATGTGCGAATATATTGATATAATCGAAAGTAAATAGATGGAAAATTGAGAGAAAAATTCTTTAAAATTACACATATAAACATTATACATCGCAAGAAAATCATTTTTATTTTCTTAATTGCAACGAATTACAATATATTAGACGGACTAAATAATCGATATCGCAAATGTGAGAAATTGTTAGTATATTGTATAATACAAATTTTCTACATGCTAGAAACATTCCTGTAAATTTTGCTAGAATTTTTGGAATTCTTACAGAAAACATATTTCCTGTAAAAAATACCGCTATCACAAATGCATATAAAACAATCTTATTTCAATAATAGTGAAAGATAATTTGTCATAAAATATTTGCAACTATGTTCAATTCTTTGCAATAATTTATTGCGATTATGAAAATAATTTCCTTACGATATCTATTGGGTTGTCCGAAAAGTTCGCGCCGACTAACCTATATAATTTAATAAATGTATACTAATAAAATTTAAATCTTCTCGTTTCAATTTTCCTTCAAAATCGACACGAACTTTCCGTACAACCCAATAAATCGCGCTATAAAATTACAAAAAGAGGTAATTAATTATCTCCAAAATATTTAATATTCACAGCCTTAAAAAAGATCAAAGAGAAATAATTAAATAAAGCCTATGGTACAAGATGGATTTTTTTCTGAAGGATTGTTTACGGTTTAATAAATTACTAGAATTGCATTACATAAAGTGCAAAATTTCTAATAATTTACTAAAACGCTAGCAATGCAACAGAAAAAAATATATCGTGTTCTATAGGCTTTATATGTAATGTTATATATGTACGACTTTAGAAATTGCAACCGAGAGATTTATTTTATTTTAAACTCATCGAATTAAAATGCAAAGAATGAGAAAATTTAGTTAATCTGTATTATTAGTCAATCTGTATTATTATATCACATACATATTTGCGTAAGAAGACTAAATTATATATCAGAGCATTAATTTTGTCAATATACGATATATATAGACTGAATACATCAATAATATAATTCTTTACGATTAATATAGTATATACGACGATGTTTCTTTAATGTGACAAAACGCACATAATGCGGTTAAACGCATGTTTCCAGCACGCTGGTATTCAGCTACAGACCGAAAAAGTATGAGCAACAATTCCTCTTGCGCGCGCTTCGAAGAGAAACTCCACTCCACTACACTACACTCCACCGGTACACATACGGAATTCCCTCTGACGAAAGTTCCAGACATTTCCATAACATTGAGCTGGATGCGACGAAGGCGGGCGAGTTACGTACAGGCGAATAACTCGCCGAGTATGCCCTTTAAGGGATGTCTTCCGAGTAGTGCGTTGTATTGCAACGATCGCGAAATGCAACACGCGCTCGCGTCAACTGTACCTGCAATACGTTGGAATGTGCATACTTCTTCAGAAAGCAACGCATCGAATCGAGTGCTCGAATCTTACGCGTCGAGCCATTTCCTCGCGTAATACGACATATTGTTCCCTTGTTACTATAATCTCTACATCGAGAGAGAAAGAGAGAGAGAGAGAGAGAGAGAGATATCACGATCTATGTTATCTTGCATGTCTACGTTTTACCTTGCAAATTGCAATATACTGCACTGTGATTTCGTAATTATTTCTAACCAAAACATTAGTAACAATGAATTAATTTTGTGTGCTTAGTCTAAATATTAATTGTTTTATAAGGAAAGAAAGGTATTAAAATATTGATTTCATTGCTTCATTAAATAAATGGTTAATTAAATTTATAATTTTATACTTTAAATTTCATCATATTTAAATTTTATTTGTAAATATGTACCAATTTTACATTGTAAAACAATAAAATTATATATTTATACACATAATTTCATTATTTTACTATTAGATGATCTATAGATGTGTACATAAAAAAGGCAAAGTTAATTCTTTAATAGATTTAATTTTTACTTCATTTATCATATATAATATTTAATATTATCATGAAAATTCAGACATGATATAAATTTTATCGAATAGTCATATAAAAAATGAGGCCATCATAAAACAGCAATTGTGTTATTCTTTTACTTTAGAATACTTGTAGTACACATACTAACATTTGATTGCAAAAATTTAATAAATTATTTTTAATTTTATATCTCATGAGCGAATTTTTGAAATTTATTCGATTATAGTATAGTTTAATAACATAGTTTATAATTTGAAATAAAAAATCGAGCAAAAAAAATAAAAACAATGTATAGTTTCTGATCAGATCTAATCAATATCTCACTCTAAATGTTCTCAAACAAAGCAGATGTATAAAACAAGATTGAACTACTGCAGATCGAAATAAATGTATGCTAATCGCGTGAAGAAGATCGGCGATTTCACCGTCACGTCGGACGAAGATCGATTAAGGATCAATTTAAATCCGGAAAGTCTGCGAACGCGAGAAACCATCGAGTCTTTCTTTGTCCGGATCGTCCGTAATACATATGTATACATCTCGGAACGCCATTTCTCGTCCAAGTGGAACAACGGGTAGCGGAGACGCGACGAGTTCAGGCGCAGCCTTTTCTTCTGCTTCAGACTTGACATAGAGTAACGTCTTCTCTACCTTCGACATGGCACGTCGAAACGTCCGTTTCGCTTGGTGTAACCCATCGCTGAAGAAACTGTCCTTTCTCCGGAGACTTCTCTCGCCAGAGAAGACAAGAGATTCTTTTGTCGCGCAAACCGACTGGAAAAACCGTGTGCGACTTTACGTCTCTCGGCCCGAAAGCGACAGAGTGATCGACCGGCTAGGATCTGCTTAAGGGAAAAAGAATAACAAAGTGTCGAAGCTCGAATAAGTCGCCGCAAATCGCGCGCACTGATTTTAAAAGGCGAAAGTTTCAGAGACAGTTCCGTGCAATGATGTCGACGTCAAACTCGATGAGCCCTCGAGACAACTTCGATGTCAACTTCAATTTCTAATGCAAGAGAATGGTTATGTAAAAACTTGAAAATTGTTATGTGTTGCAATTTTCCGTCCGATGGGAATTTGTGTGAACTGATGCCACTTGTGAAAGAAAACTGTGTCAATGCTTTCGTTTAAAATTTAGTTCGTACGATTATACAGAATTAAAATTTTTCATGAGATTAAATTTTATTAAAACAAATACTGATCCGTAAATGTCTATTACCGTGTAATTTTACTCATGTCAAGCACATTCACGCGATTTATATTCGTCGGTATCCAATCATTTTAACCATTGAATTTTTTAAATTATCGAATTAAAACGAAATATGGGATGATAAATTATTGAAAATTTTACAAATATTAATATAAGAAATTATGCCATTCATTATGCGGATAATTATTAAAATATCTGTATATATATATATTAGTAAAATTATGGCGCATTTTTTACATTTTAATTCACATTTTAAATTAACGAATTTTGAAAGACCAATTGTAAATTATTCCCATATGTATCTACTTTATAGCTCAAATACGCTTCTAGAACAATAGACGAGCGACAGTTGCAATTGTTATCCTAAATGTTCCCGAACTATGGAAACGTAGATAACGCAAGTGTCAGAAGTTTCGATGCGCAACGGCACGTAACGCATTATTTGCAATGTGGATATCATGGATTTCCACCGTCATCATCGAGATCCCGAGAATGGAACTAGTCTTCCTCATAGAATTGTCGTTGAAAATCTCCCACCCGCAATGCGTCTGGGTTTGGGTTGCTTTCGTCGGATTGCGTTCGTCGAGATTAATCCGACGCGAGCTTATAAGAGCGGTTTTAAGCTCGCTACGGTACGTGGCCCGTCCGGGACTGAATCAGGGGAACTCCAGCGTATCGGATTTCTGTCACCGAATATATTTCACGTGCGCGCAAACTTCGGCGAAGTGAATTTAGCAGTTCGCGGCGGTGATAAAACGGCCGTAAGGCGACGTCGCGCTATCCGCCGAGAGATATATGAAGTACAAGCCGTGCCCTGCGAGTCCGTGGGAGTAATGCACGTCGGCTTCGCTTGGCGTGTAATCGCGCGGGTACGCTGTCCGAGGCTAATTAATCGGGCGACAGTGCGGCTTAATACCGGCGACGTAATAATACGCGGATTTATGCGCAGGTGCGCCAGGAACTTCCTGAATAATCTCTGGCTGGTCGTTCTTGCTTCGAGCAAACCGGACCAGTTACAGTCAACACTTGTCAACGTGTCTCAGTGCATTTGACTTGAGTCGTGAAACCATGTCGATAGACGAATGTGATTAAGGGCTAAACCGTTTTGGACAAGCTGCAATTTAGTTATTTAACAATATGTGGCAATACAGCATTACCGTCTCTAGACAGTCGATAATATTGAACTCAGTCAATTAATACTATTACATAATACTACATAATACTAGAAATAATTTTATCCACCAATATTATCGTGCTTGTATTAACAACAAAATTTCGTATACATTTGTGCTTATTTATATTAATATATAATAGATTAACATTAATCTCAATTCAGCTCACTCTTTATCTTTTTTTCGATTCTAAAAATTAGAAAAAGATAAAGAGTAAGTTGATCCGAGATTAAAGTTAATCTAACAGATCAATTCTAAATAGAATCATAAGGCTCGTAAGAGTTTTCGTAAAAGTTATAAGAACTTACAAGTGCTTGTAACTTTATGCAATATTTTTATAGACAACTTTTTGCTAGCCGTATA
>Ga0157364_1006276_pt1 | contig 12191 bp, 5 predicted proteins | sample AttsexASBM2_FD_111476 | JGI IMG/M metagenome (GOLD analysis project Ga0157364, IMG submission 111476) | Fungus gardens microbial communities from leaf cutter ant in Ribeirão Preto, State of São Paulo, Brazil - Atta sexdens ASBM2 | ecosystem: Host-associated > Fungi > Mycelium > Unclassified ...
CACGCGCACACACACACACACACGCACACACACGCGCGCGCACGCACACACACACACACACACACAAAACGTATTTTTTCAAATACGAAAAGATAAGATTAAATTCTCTTATCTTATAATAGTTGCAAGACTACACATCTGTACATTCAAAATGTATTGTTTAGTACATTTTAAATCTTAAAAGAGATAAATTAATAAAAGAGATATTAAAATAAGTATCTCTCTCTTTCTCTCTCTCTCTCTCTCTCTCTCTCTTTTTTTCTCTCTCTCTCTTCTTGATTATAACATTGATTGTGCATAAATATTACGAATTATTTATTTTATCAAATGAAGAGATAAAAAGATACCGAATATTTATTATAAAATCACTGTCGTTAATATTTTAGATTAATATTTATGTAGAGTTAATATACAAGAGTAAAATCAGAGGAGCGGAAGAACAAGTATTTTCACATATAAAAAATATATGTAGTATTCTGAAAGCACAATAAATGAAACCAAGCAATCACAATAGAAGAGAATCTATGCGAAAGTTCTTAATAACGTGAACAAAGTAATGTAGAAAATTCAAGGATTGTTTATCATGGAATAAATTATTTGTCGTATAATACTAATTGTGTATTTTTTACAGCTACTATCACTACAGGAATATATAAAGTGTCATTCTTGATAACAGAAGTTGCAGAATAGCTTTCAGACTCATTCAATATTTTACAAGTGTTTAAAATGGTTCTCTTTCTGAGTGAGCGCGAATTTTTTAGCTTTATTATTTGTGAATAATTAGTAACTGGTGTATTGCGATGCTAGAAAATTAACATTGAAAATATTATATGTATACCTAAACTAACAAAACCATTACAAAAAAAAGTTGTGATAGAATAACGAACTTCGTTAATTAATGTATCTAGATTGAATTGAAATTTTAATGTGCTGTAGCTATATGTTAGTTTATGTGCTTGTAGATGATAATATCATTATAGAAGTCACGTGATCAATAAGTCCTAGTTAATATGTTTTACGATGCTGTGTTTGTCTTTCTCTACCTTTGAAAGTAAGATTTTAATAATCTATAAGTGAACTATTCTCAATGTTACAATTTTTGTAGTAATATTTTTTTTAAAGACTGTTAAACATATTATATATTTCCTACAATACTGTGAAATTATGTTACTAACGCGTTTACTGTTAAGTTATTGGATACGAAGTACTTTGATCAGGCAAAGTGTTAAAAAAAAGAAAATTAGTAACAATGATTTTTTTAAATTCGGCCATGTCACAATGCCAAACTAATTAGTTAATCCGTAATATATTGTGATAGAGCAAGATTAGAGAAAAGACAGAGGCATGGTTTTCTCACTGTTCAATACTATCCTTTGTTTGAACTTTTCCTGGCTGTCGGAAACTCTGGCTCTGCTGAGCAGTTGGGGAAGTTTCTCTGGGTATGTCTGTTGTTTTCGTTCAGCTACAGCGCAGCTTATTGTCCGGCAGAGGGGCGTAGCGACAGAGCTGACCAACGCTATCCCAACGGCGATCTCTACGACGGAGAGCTTGGAGAGTGCTATGAACGTGCACTTGCCATCTGGGGACAACCTGTCTACCACGCTATCGTCTCCCCAGTTCTCCCAGGCGCTATCAATGTTCTGGTCTGCTTTGCAGTCGGGCCAGGCGGGCCCTGTCATCCGTCAATTCGGCTTGGGACCGGACGCCGTCAATGCCGCATCCAGTGGAAACATCGAAGAATTCGTCAGCGCTCTGGAGTCCGAAGCGAAGAACGGTCAGGGACAACAAGCGCAACAGGGACAAGATGACAAGAATAAGAAGCAATCATCGGCCACTAGTCCTGATAAGAAAGACGATGATGACGAAGGCATGGCTCTAGATTAAGGATGGAATTTGTGTGCATCTCTCATTTCAGGCGTTGCCTTTTTTTATTTAGAAATCATGCGTTACATTATTATTATGTTACAATGAATATGCAATAAAAAAATCTTATTGGACATATATTTTTCTTCAAAATAATTTAAACATATATATGTATAATTTCAGTAACATACTTTTTGAACGTATATCTAAGCGTTTCTCTAAGTCTTCGAAAATCTACGACGTTAATCTTGTATATTAATGAGAGATTAGCAAACATGTTGACTAAAAACAAGAAATTTCATCACGTGTTATCAAAATTACACGTATGAAAATTGATATATTGGGCCTTTTGTATACATTTATTGGATTTATTAAACGCTTAAATAAAATAATTTAATAAAATCATATATATGTACAAAATTTGTGTATTGTATGAATATCCAAATATGTTTCGAAGCTTTGTACTTAAAATCATTTAAATTGAAATTCAATTTAAATTCAATTTAAATAATTATAATTATCGCATTTCTATCACGTTTCTATTTTTTAGATTATTATCACATTTTTTTATATAAAAGATAAGATTATGAAATTTGTTGACTTGATTATGTCCTTTATATTGAAATATTTGGTCATTTTATTTTCTTAAATTATTTATTTGAATCTTTTAGCGAGTGGAAAATATTTTTTTTTAAAAGACTTTATTTTTTAAATTTCAAATTTTATTTACTTAAAAATAAATAATTCTGTAAAAAAAAGTATTTTGCGAAAATATTTAATGAAATAGTCAAACGTAGAATTTAAATTGTAAGAATGGCGGGAAAGAGCAGTCCAATCATGCGCTTTTGTTTACGACGCACAAGCGTTTTATTGGACCTACGCGATAATCGATATATAGTATCAGCTGAGTTCTATCAATTCCTTGGTTGACAAAAATAATAAAATAAATTGATGCTATATCGTATCATCAAGTTACTATTATTATTAAAATATAAATTATGACATAATTAGCGATTATTTGGATTGATTTTCTCAGGCAAAAAAGGCTAGGTTGAAAAAGCAAAGGTTGTTCAGGATGACGCCGTAAATATGTCGTCAGGTGTTTATACGTTTGATCGCGGTGGTATCCGATTGGCTGCTTGATTATGACATCATGCAGGTGCGGCTATAGCGCGAGAAGCTAAACATTTCTATTTATGTAATAATTTTTATAGAACAAAAATTATTGAAAAATAATAAATCAACACAACAATCAATTTTAAAATATTTCTAAAATTGTAACGCCAAATCTACAAAAATCTTCAAATTGGATGAAATAATCTCGGTTATTAACCTAATTAATAAGAGTAAAATACATTTACCTATTTCAACTTTGGTATTTGTTTTTTTTAATATTTGTTATTGTAATTGTTTTTTTTATATTTGTTTGTCAAATACATTTTTTTATCTAACAATTTTATTTAATATTTAAAGAGCAAATCAAAATCTATTTGAATCTAATCGAGTGTATGAATTTTTATTTACCTGATTAGAAGGCGTGATTTTTTTTAGACTTCCACTCAATAGGGACAAGATGATTAATGACGAAATTCACTGAGTTAACCAAGGTACGCGCGATATAATGGTAAGTGTCTAAGTAGTAGAAAATGCCGGTCATCACGCCGCCGCGACGCGACGCGTCCATGCGATCGAAGCAGCGCAACGGCGTCCCGGCCGGAGCGTTTGTTTGTAAACACGGCCGTATGACAAGGCGCCCGCTTACGGCGCTCACGGCGCTCACGCCGGCCCTGCGCGCTACTGGCGCGCAGTCGCGCGAATCGAACGGAGTAGTGGGGGAACTCCCTCGCGAAATCGCTGATCGTCGAATGCGCCACGGTGAAATTTCGTTGACAAAAGTCGCGGCGAATAACGCGTCGGGCCGGACGCGTGAAGGAGCCCAGTTTCTTGTCTGCGTGTGAATCTGATCAGTCGCTGTGGTGAGCCGCGACGTGTCGTAGCCAGTGTCATCGTGAAATAAGCTGCGGGTATCGTAATTTCCCCCCAATGCCATTGTTGTGATAGCGGTACCGCGGCGGCGGCGGCGGGCGCTAAGGCGATGGGGAAAGAAGAGAGCGGGCGGGCAGGTAGTGGCTTAAAGGGAACGAGGGGGAGTAAGAGGGGTGACGTGGAGTAATAAGACAGTGTGCGTGAGCGCCGATACTCTCGCGCGCAGTCCATGTACGTGTGCACAATGGCAACCTTGACACTTGGTGATCGTTTTTGGCGGCTCCGCGCCATGGAGATCGCGCGTCCAGCGGCATCGCGTCGCGAGTGAAAGCGACGACGGCAGGCACGCCTCGAGCAACAATAGCAAAAGGAGAAAGAAAAAGAAAGATTAAGAGAAATAGAGGAGAGTGCAGGAGAAGAAGGCGAGTGGTGGCTGAAAGACGCGGGAGTGCTGCGTACGTGGACATCACGACTCGACTCGAAATTCCTACGTTATCCTCGATGTAGAGTCCGCAAGTTTCCTTAGCGACGCGCCACGGCCTCCCTTTGTTTTGGTCCTCGCGTTCCAGACCATCGTCCTCGGACTTCGGAGCGTGGCCGCGAAATCGTCACGCCGCGTCGCGCGTCGCGCTGCGTCGTGTCGCGTCACGTCACGCCGTGCCGCGCGTTGCGTCGCGCGCGGCATTCCGACACGACGATCGCGAAACTCGTCAACCACGAAAATAAAAAAAAAGATTTAATTTGAAGGTTAGAAATTAGGCGAGAAAGTGACAAGTGTCAACATACGTTGTGCAAATAGTATGAATCATCGTCTTCGTATTTGATCAACTTGGTATCGTCATCGTCGTTGTTGTTACAGCAGTACATTCGTCCGTGTGTGAAGCGATAAAATTGTGATAACTTTGAAGTTAGTTAGTCTCCCCTATTAAATGAAACTTTAAACTCGCGCGTAATTTAACGAGTATACATATGTTATTCGATCACGTCACGGCGTATTTTATTTCACGATGTCTAATTTTACAACAAATTACGATATATAATAAATTGTATAAGTTAATTAGAAAGAAATATAAATACATACACATGTGTACATAAATATATATTTTATGTATATATTTTGTTATATATGTATATGTATATGTATATGTATTCAAAGATGAATGATGATAAATGATTAAATTTTATTTTTTCTTATATTTCTTTACTGTGTTAATTAATTAACATTAAGAATACGAAGAGGGGGATCTTTTTAATCTTAGTTTTGCCTTGAGTCAGATTTTTTTTATCATTATTCATTATATTTTATTGTATTTCTTGCCTTAAAATATGGCACTATTTCAACACCACACTGGCTTTTTTTTCCTTGATATTTATGGGACGTCAATTTTTGCTACATTTATATGATAGAAGATTTAAAATCAATTATGCGCAAAAAAAATCTGGCTTCGTTGAACAAAAAAAAAATCATCGCGGTGCAGAGTTTTATTGGACGTTTTATGAGTTCAATGCGAGCGCGTTTCCCAGTTTGTCGCTTATTATCGCTCCGCGAAACGTCAGCACGAAGAAACGTCATTCGCACGACCGGTCGGACGACCCAATTTCTTGTCTCACATCGCTCGTGGTTCGACGAGAAAAAAAGATACGGAACTGCTTACGCGGCATGTGAATCGTAGCTAACGCGCGTGGTACGCGATTCCGCGTGCGCGCGACGCACGCGGAAGCCGCGTTTCTTCCGTTTGCGTATGGCGGCGCGTACGTGTCGTCACGCGCGACGCCAGGAATTGATCTCGAGGGAGGAGATGAAACGCGATTTTGAAACATCCATATTCTTTAGGGACGATAAGAGGATCGGAGGCGGATCTTTAAATGCCAACACGCTTGCATTTTTCAAAGTCCGAAGGACTTTATAACGCTGTAATTATTCCTTAAATATTTACTCTGTAAAATTTGTAGAATGAAATCTTACTTTGAAAAGAGAAATCTCACTTTTAATTAAAAATTGAGCCACTCTCTCAAGATTAGCTCAGTTTTCATTCTTCGGAGTGAGATTCTGCTCCAAAAAGTAAATGTTCCATTATTAACACACTTAGAATATTTAAGAAGTTTAATCAAAGCGAATTTGGTCATTATGCTAGATTAGTGCTTACTGAAAGCTGCTATGAAATTAACATGAAATTAATAAAGTTAAATGTAAAATACAAATATAAATATTTGAAAGATATACGGTAAGGCTACTAGTTGTGGATTGCTCTTATAAAAAAAATTTTATATTTTTTATCCAGAACGATGTTCGAACAATTAATAAAATATTTAATAATTATAAAATATTTAATAATTGATTACAAATAATTTATGGATGATTTTATTTCATTTCGGTATCGTTTTATATGTTTTACTCTATACTTTTAATTTTAATTAAATAAAGTAATGACAATTTTGCACAATCAGACTCCATGTATTAATTGTTATATATTTGTTATATATTTACTACCCTCTGTAAAAGCTAAAAATAGTAATCTAGTATTATACTGAATGAATTTTTAAAGATACATACCTTAGTAATTTTAGTTTATCTGTCACGTTTTAATAACGATATCAATAAAATGTGCAGTGCTGTTGCTAATAAATAAAAAACAACTGACACTTTAAAAAGAAATACTAAAGAATTTTGATATGCATTGTTTTTTTTTTGGAAAATACTATAATTATGTAGATATAATATGTAATCTAGAATTAGTGCCAGTTCCGCACTTAGTGCTTTTATCCTATTTTAATGATTAAATATCTAATAATGATATTGATGACGTTAATTAATAGAAACATGTACATGTAGATATTATTGCATTGTCAAAGTTGACTACATGCAACTTCATTCAAATACGATATTTTATATAAAAAATAGTCTTTAATAATGTATTAATCCATTATAGTGAATGACCAAGTTCATCAAAAATAATCTTGTGAAGATCCTGCAACAATCAAATAGGAATTAAGAAATTATTTTCTCTATCTATCATTTATCTTCAGATTGCCAATTTGTCATTCTGTCACCAGCTGCGATTTATGAGAAGCAACAACGACGATGACAATCTCATTTGTTTTTTATTCACACAGAAAGATATATAATGTATGCAAATAATTATTGATTTCAAGTATTTTAAAAGTTTATATATCCGCAAATCTATAAGTTCATCAATTATCGAAATATATTTTAAATCCTAGAATAAGTTTAAATTTCAATGAAGATTATTAAGTTAAAACAAATTTGATTTGTTTATTATATAAAGTCGTTTCTTTGAATCAATTTTATAATATTTTTTAAGAGAAAATAAATTCTTGTTTCGAATACATAATGATGAATTTTTTAATAAAATTTATAACAAGTATATTTTAAGATCATTATGAAGAAAATATTCTGTGTTAAAGGTAACCATTATTTAAAAAGAAAAAAAAATAAGTTGCATAATCACATTTCTCAGCAATATAGAATAATATTTTTCTGTGTGTGCAGGCAGTGGATAAAGTTTTGCGATACGAGCAACGGCCGCGAAAGTATTGCTGCGTCGCGACGATTCATCTCATTAAACTTCCGTATCCGTTTCAAGGGCAACATACGTTCAAACTATATAGAATTTGTCTATTTGCTAGATAATAGAAGAACTATTCGATCCGCTATATTTAAACTTGATTATATAGACACATGAGAATTTTGTAGTTTAACATTTTTTTCTTATTTCGACGTTTGATGTTAATTCTCACATTTGAACTACATGTGTTATATAGCATAGTGTTGCATTATGTATGTGCAGCACGTACACATTAAGTGTATATCGATTATACTATGTTTGGAGTAACATGATGCAATCTGTTACGAAACATCTTGTCTAATGTATATACCGCAATTTTCTTGACAGCTGGAACTCGTTTTCATTCTGTATCACGAAAAGTTCCAGTTTATTGAAGTGAAATTGATCGCAAAATGAATATTCTAAACGACAGAACCAAATTGTACATCGAATAATCCGCGCAAGTCGGCAAATAAATGGAGAAACGTTTCTACTTGTTCAAACGCACGGATTATTGGATGAACGGTGCTCTCGGCTTTTGTCTTCATTCATAATGTTATCGCCAGCAGCGTGATGGAAATAGCATCGAGAAATGTCATACTGTCTATCAATTGGTGACTATTTTATGCTAAGTATATTTTATTATATATATATATATGTATAATATAATAATAAAATATATGTATGTATACATGAAGAGAATTTTTTTTTAGAGTTTACCCTGAAAATATGGCAATTCTGGGATAACATTGTATTAGGTGTAGTAAAAAGAAATCCATTATTTTTCCATTCAATTTCATGCAAAAATAATGGATTTCTTTTTACTACACCTAATATTTCGAAAAATTTTATGTATAATTTTATGTATAATTTTGTAAATTTCTCTCATTCATTAATAAAATATTATATAAATAAGTTACAATAAAATATAAATAAGTTTGATTAATTTTGAAATGCATGGTAAAAATCTTTAAAATATATTATATTGTACCACCATACTTTCAGGGTAAATTTTAAGAGATAATTTTCTCTGTGTACATATATAGTGTTTCTTCGTGAATATCTTTTGTTTATTAGAGTGTAATTTTTTTGCAAAAAGGGAGGATTGCATCTTGTCACAAAAAACGATTATCTTATCAATCGTTATTATCTCTGTGATATTAAATATTATCATCGACATGTAACGACGTATATGTCTATGATAATATTTATGATCAAACGAAGTCAAATGAAAGTTGTGAAAGAAATATTACGAGCGTTATTATATCTGAAATTAGATTCGAATTCTCTCATTCTCACTTGCGTTCCTAAGGATTAAAAATAAATCCTCTTTATTTCATAATCTTCTTTACATTCGTAACGTAAGCTTAAATATTGAGTTTGTGTTCTTTTAAACAAATATTCAAATAATATTCTATATGTAAATATAGAATATTATAGAGCTTTGCATTATTTTTAAATAAATATTTAATCTTTCAGTTTACAATCATTTCTATTCCTTCTGTCTGCAATATGAACTTTTTTTCAGCCTAAGTTTTTTTACCGGTCTAAACTTTCAAAACAAAATCAGAGTTTTCAACATCTCTGTAATATCATCAAATAGTCTTTTAATTAAAATGTTAAAATATTTATTCAATAAAAATTGAAATTTAAGCAAAAATAATTTAAAATTGGAATTTCGCTCAAGAAAGCAGACAAAAGGTTAAATAATGCTTTATATAAATATAGAACTTTTCGTTATTTCAAACAAATATTAAATTTTCAATACAATTAAATTGAGATGTTTAAAGAGAAAAAAAAAAGAAAATGGATTTAGAATCGCCACTGCCTGCCCGCGCTTTTCCGGATCACGCGACTAATCTCGCGAGTGCACGGCGTTTCAATGAATGCTCGGTGATGAGTCCTGACGTGCAAATGTTCTTGCAGAGAATCGTGGTCACGTGTGCGGACATTGACATCGGAACGGCAGCGAGGGATGCAATTTCCCGTGTTCGCGAGTGATAGCCGCGGCAGCACGGCTGCCGCGACCACGTAGTCTCGCGTGCACGCACGCAGGACAGAACAGTATATCGTCAGTGCATCGTCATCATCGTCCTCGTTGTCGTCGCTTCGTTGCGTGCGAACCGATTACCGAGAATGCCGATGTGAAGTGAAGAACCAAACGCTCTGCGAAAAACGCTCTGCGATCTTTACATGTCATAAATTTTACTTATCACCCCGAGGATACACGCAGAAACAAGGTGAGTAGAGTCCTTAAGCAAAAAATCATCTCTCGTCGCAGGATTCGAAATCTCGATAGAATTTCGCCGAGTTCGATAAGAGACTATGGGACGCACGAGAATGATCTCTGCGATTGTTTGGCGAATCACAAAATTCCTTTATCGCGTACATGCAGATAAAAATTGAACTCGCCGAGAGTGTCACAGTTTCAATTCTACGTCTTTTTTTTCATCGCCTCATCATTAACTCTTTCAAGATACTGATGATGATTTATCTCGAAAAATCTTTGATGTTTCTGGAAAATTTAATAGCAATTCTATCCACTTGTTTTATATTAAATTTGAAGGTTCGGTTTATAATATCTTGCTAAATTTATTCAAATAGTATTTCTCAAAATTAAAAACTATAGAAAAAATTGTAAGTTGAAAAGTTAAAGAATTTTTCCTTCTTACTAAGGATTTTGTTTCATTTATGTAGTTAAAAGATTGCCTTGAAAGAGTTAAGTCACTTTGTGTATTTACAGCATAGATTGTCTTGTTTGCGTAGCTTCTCCATGCTTTGATGCTTTATTAATTTATGTTTCGATATATTGCTTGATTTGCTTTGTATCTATCATTTCTTTCAGACACTATGCGGATTGCTTGAGGTAGCTACTTGAAAATTATGCTATTTCCAATTCTGAATTCGGCATCCTTCACAAATTGCTAATTAAAGACAATTGACTTATTTAATGCTAATAGTTAAATAGACGTTGAGAATACAAACCAAGAATCGTTAGGAATGGATCAAATTTTGTTGAGAATAATAAAGAATCACTTCGGTATTATGGAATGTCGAGTCTGATATATACATACATTTTATAGGATTGTTAAAATGGAAGTCGATATATTTTAAAATTTCCATTCGTAATAAAATCATTACGATTTTATCGAGTATCGTAAGCATAAAATATGTCACGCCACGACACATTCATCTTTCTAATTTCGGGCGTTAATTGTGAAATTTGTTTAAGTAAATTGAATAAATTTGTTTAAGTAAAACCGCATAAGCAAACAAATCTTTATATTTTGGCGATTATTTTTCACGTGCCAATTTCTTATTTTTAAGTCCGGTTTAAAATTTAGAGATGAAAGAGAAAAAGAAAAAAATATCCATGCTATAGAAAGAATATACGTCCGCAAGGACGATAGCCAGGACAGACAAAGAATGAAAAGAACGAATTGCGCATGCATGGACGAGATGGAAGAAAACACGAAAGACAAGAGACAGAGAGAAAGAAAGGAGAAGAGAGGTGGACAGAAGCAAGGAGAAGCAAAACTACTCGACAAACTTGAGAAACGAGATTCGCACGGATCTGCCGAATTTTTTGTAGTTTGTTTGAGATATTTTGCATTATTTTTAACTACATTCTGCTATTAATTATGCGAGAATGTTTCAGAGCAATACAAAATTTATGTTTCTCCAACATGTTAGGTATTAGTATTAATGAGAATAGAAATATTCGAGTAAGAATTAAAAATTCGTGATTGAGTAAAAATATTAAATTTCTGCAGAAATAATTGTACTGAAGGAAACTGATGTGAGTAATATAAAAAAGAATAACTTTATTTAAATTGTCGCTATTTAACTTGTAAATAAATAAAAAATGACCTAAAATTCACCATCCAAAAATCATAGTTGCTAACCATCTGAAGTTCTTCAAGTTTTGTTACAAGATAAGTTGTTAGACTAGCACTAATCTACACAACTTAAACGACCAGACGACATTTTTTAAATAACATTTTATTATCGGCACAAACGATTTATGACATATATATTTTTTATGTAATTGAAATTGTATCTGTTACAATAGTAATTAGCACAGAATATTTTTCATTCTTATTATGTTTATATTGAATTTATATTATACTTTTTATTAAAAAGTTTACATGATTGTGACGCATCAAAAAAATCAATGACATCAAGAAATGAAGAAATTATAATTTGGCAAGGAATACAAAACATCTTGTGAACTGAATTCATTATACATGATTATACATGATTTTATTTAGCAGGTATTATAGTTATGTATTTCGAAAGAATAAATGCTACCAGAAAAGTACCTGCTACAAAACAAATGACGAAAACATACCAAGTTTCTTCATCAAACACATCGGTAAAGGCTGGAATTTGATTGTAGACCGAATCGAGAAGTCGTAAATGGTAATTTTTACTGTTTCTTATTATTTTGTTCGTCGTTACGCTAGTTTCCTTCCCGTACATTTTAAATTAGTAAAGTTTTCCTTTTTTACAATCGGTTTACTGCAAATATTTTGATTGCGCGAAATAAATTTCTAGATTATTTAATATAAATGTAACGCCTTTCGGTGTTTAGCAAGTAAAAAATCCTGCAAGAATATAAACTATAATTATTATTAATATCTATCTATATATATATATATATATATATATATATATATATATATATATATATATATGTTTTCTTTCTATAACATTTATATATGTACTAAATATAATTTAAAATATACTCTCCAGAAGAATTATTTTTATGTATAA
>Ga0157364_1006277_pt1 | contig 12191 bp, 5 predicted proteins | sample AttsexASBM2_FD_111476 | JGI IMG/M metagenome (GOLD analysis project Ga0157364, IMG submission 111476) | Fungus gardens microbial communities from leaf cutter ant in Ribeirão Preto, State of São Paulo, Brazil - Atta sexdens ASBM2 | ecosystem: Host-associated > Fungi > Mycelium > Unclassified ...
ATCCTCGAAAATGATTCGTTAAAGGTATTGTATATACTTTAATTTCGAAATCTATAGGCGGTTTCCGCGATTGATGTACCTACTGGACACTTGCTTGATGTAGACAAGAAACATAAGCAAGATTCTGAATTCCGAAATTTTGTTTTTCTTTGCGCAAAGTATCGCGATATTACGGACGTAACGTGGTAATAAAGAACGCGTAAAAGAACGCTCGGGGTTACAGCTAATCCTTCGCGTGGGTTCCAAGGATAATCGCGCATAGTCGAGGGTATCGCGCAGGAACCTTTATGTATGCATTTTAGGAGACGAAACCCAAGAAGAGGTAACGCGTAGGTTACACGAACGCGGCACTCGAGCCCTCGCCGAGGCGCGCGTCTTGGAAACTTACAACGCGCCTGCGGCCCGAAACACGTCTCTTATCGTTCTAGTATCTCGCGCAATGCCGATGTTACATGTTCGTATCGAGTGTCATTAAGTGTGATTATATGGCTCCGCCCGTTCTCGTGTACACCAGCTTGCGCGGCGTAAGGGGGTGAGGTTCTTTCGTGCCGTTCCGAGGTGAAGGGTTGCTCGGTGATGGCAGGGGGGTGAAACTTGCTTCCAGGTCGATACGTAATTTATTGCCATATCCGATATTAGAGTATCACGGATGAAGGGATTGGCCAGGATGATTTGCCTGCGAGTTGCGCCTTGAGGAAGACACGGTGTGTATACGTGTGGTGATTTCCTTCTTCGCCCTTTTTGTTATTCCGCTGCTTCATCTTGTATATTCGATCCCCATTATCACAAGTACATTACGCTCAGCATATATACATTTCTTCCCTTTAATATTATATGTTATAATTTGTAATTTGTAATCGTGATTAGTAGATGAAACGGTTAATCGATCTAGTGCCAATTGAGAAATCGATCTCTTGCGAAGAACATTTATCGCGCACGAGCTAAATCTTTTTTTTCTCACATATACAAGTTCTGACCCAGTTCTCTGATCAACGGGAAATTTATTGATGGTTCAATCGTAGACGAGCGTTCGCCTCTATTTGGATGTGTCCTCGATGCGATGAGTAATTTACGCGTACGCGAAACGTTGCAGTTAGTAAATGATATATACGATGCACGTATTATTGCGATTGCCGATGGCTGTACCAATCAAAACCTTTTCACTTTCTTATGGATATGCAGGGTGTCCGGTAATCCGTAGCCAACAATACAACAATCGAAGGAAAAGTATCCTCTTGTTACTCTTGCCTTTGCAAATAATTAGATATTTATAACGCATTAAAAGAATGTTCAAATTCAAAGACAAATGTAAATGAATTGGGATGGAATGAAGGTTTACATTGAGAGACCAATTTCAAAATGAAATAGGAGGAAAACCAAGCCGGATTTTGTGACGTCACGTAGTTTCTTGGTGTTTATGAATGAAACTAGAAAAAACTTCCGTTTTCGTCCTCGGGACAGGATTGGGTGTTTCTTCACTTCACTTCCTTGATAGGGAAGTAACGAACCGTTGGGCACGCCGGCCCTGTAATTTTTTAATTACGTAAGCGCCTCGTGTAGTCACTCAGATCGGGTGACTTGCAACCGACGCCTGCTCCCTAATTTTTAATAACACCCACAGTAGGAGCATTCGGGACTAGTTTTGTGGGCGTTACGAGGACCGTACTTTTCCAACAAGGAAAATAAAAAAACCAAAAAGCGAGAGAGTAAAAGGAAGGGAATGGTGGAAAAATACCACGGCATCATTGAATCAGAGCCAATCATCATCACGGCCAATGAAATTATAATGTTCAAGAACTTAGAAATATCATGCAAAAGAATTGGAATCTTTCCATACCGGATGTACTTATAATGGATAAATATAATGTGCGAACTTAAAAGATATATTATATTCGGCTAAGACATCTTCCAAATTTTCCAATAAAGTTTTATAAAAATATATTGATTATGTTGACAAAACTACGACAAATAAATAAATTGAGCAAAGAAAAATGTGGAAAGAATGTATAGATATATTCGACTATATAAAAGATTGGTACATAATACGTGTAGGAAGTCGAATATGTTTTGTCATAGAATTAGATAACCATCTATAAATTTTTATCAAACTGTGTTAAACAAATGTAGACATATTCGGTTATCTAAATGACAGATCTGTGACCTACTATAGTTATTTATTTAAATAACAAAGAGGTAATAGAGGGATTACACAAGGTAATATAAGGATTACAAAAAAGAAACTTGCCAAGTAACGTGCTGTACGATTTTCCCGAATCTTATTTTTTTTTTGCTATTTTTCTTCAAGTCATGTTCATGAAAGCAGGCTCTTTCGAAGACGGAGAAGCGTCAGCTGGTCGAGCAATCCGCGAGCTTTATTATGCACACGATGCGCGCGCTCTAACCGAGGCTTATGAATAAATATCGCGATTTCCGTCGACGAGATCGAAACCCGAACCCGGCATCGACGGCGCGGCAAACACAACGGATCGATAAAAATTCGTCCCGTACAGCCAGGCGCCATAAATATTCCAATAAAGGTCGACTGTGCGTCGTCGAGCCGCCTTCAGAGCGTTTCGTCTCGAATATGCACACAGTCTCTCTTTCTACGCGTGGCTATATATGTGTGAACGCTGTAAAAGAAAGAAGCTGACCCGTTGTCCCACAAAATGAAACGAGAATCGCCGATTCTTATCCTTTTCGCTTGCTGTATTCTTTTTTTCCTGCTATAATAATGTTTCTCGAAGTGCTTCGTGTCCGACGTTTGCGTCGAGATCGAATAGATTTTAAATTATTTTGCATGTGCGTCAAACGGTAAAAATCTAAGACTCTTTATTTTCTCTAATTCATCACTCTTACTTTCCCTACATTCTTTTCATCTAAATATTTATTGTATATATATTTATATATAGAATGAGAGATCAAAAGAGGTACGATAGTATTATGTTTGTAATTATAGTTCATGCCGATTGAAGAATAAAAAAATGCTAAAATAACTAAAATTGTCTTAACTGTTATTACAATCTATATCGATGCAGATATCGAGAAGCAATAAAGAATTATTATCGTTCCTATCAGTATTTGTAGTATGCTTTGAAACGGGTTAATCCACATACACGTCACGGCCATTTCCCAGTAATCATCGTACATCTTCGTTTATTCGCGAATATATGAAAGCCGGTTGGATACAACGTAGAATTATCCCAGCTAATATTGCGCTATCGACGGCCATTGTTAATATACTATTTACTCATTGCTACCGTTACAATTGTCATCACGACAGACACTACGTGGCACTAATTATCGTCACGGCAGCCTATTGTTCCACTTAAAGTCGATTGTTATCGTTACGCAAATTATAGCCAATATAGTTCGCGGGCAGTAATGATTTCGCGCCGATATCAATTCCGATGATCGTGTGATAGGCGATAGACGTCAGTTCGATAATTGTAGGACACTGATCGAAAATGATTTACGCGCCAGCAAGACGATTCCTTTTTAAGAAAGTTGATGTATATGTGATAAATAATTGTATGCTTCAAATATACGTTAATTGAATGTACAGTACACTTAATTAAATGTGTGTGTGTGTGTGTAAAATGAATATTTAGAAAGAATAAAATATGAATAAGCAAAATATGTAGAAAGAAAAAAATTAATAATAAATGCTGAAAATAAATATAATAAAGCTTAAGGAAGATACCAAAAGAACAAAAACATTGTTTTTTAAAAAAAAAAAAATCTTAATTCACATTCATGATTATTAAACATCAAAGTTTCTAGTAAAATACAGCATATGAATCAGAAGTAAGAATTACAATACGTAAGTGTAATCGATATTAGCTTTTCTTCCTAAAGAAATTAGATCAACAAGCTCGGTATAAAAATACGAAGCAATCGACTTGAAGACGTTTACGAATGTCAGTGCACAGTAATAGAATACTTCACGATAGCAGCATTGACTGCGCAATCGGCGACTATAATTAAGGAGACGAGGAAAAATAGGAGCGAGCGAGCGAGCGAGCGAGAGAGAGAGAGAGAGAGAGAGAGAGAGAGAGAGAGAGAAAGAAGAGAAGGAGTAAAAATCGTATAAGTACTGCGAAGCGCACTTTGCCAGGTATAAATCACCGCGACGGGAAAAATCACTTACCGCAAACATGTAAATTAACAGTGTATCGAAGAAACAGTGCCTCGTAAAAGTGACGGACGCTCATTTAGAGCTTACTCTCTTTCTCATACGGATAAACACTAAGCAGTGTTTGTTTGCATGATCGATGTTGGGGATCATTAAATTGCAATTGTGAATAAAGTCGTTTGGGGTTGGAACGGCAGATAGGAATCTTTGATCATAATTATCTATTTCTGTTTATATAAATCACAGAGGATCAATTAATGGTGGAAAAAAGGGGGATATAATGAGGACGGAACGAGCAAGCGAGAGAACAGAGAAGAGGACGATAACATACATTGTTTTGTAATACGTGCTTGCTCTTAAATCAACGTCCTTTACCTCAGCTGAAGATAAATCTTGTTGCACTCGGTATGGCTTAATAAATATACAATTGTGTGCATAGAAACGGAGTGTTTTGCCGGTTCAGGGTTACTTTTACGAGCGCATCACCGATATTACCTCTTAAACGATAGGTACCAGTATAGAGTATGGCAGTAGAAGGACTAATAAATGGCCGTGAGCATTATTAAATTATAATTCGATTTATGTCTCATACGTTGTGTACTCATGCATAAATTCTAATGGAATTATTTTTGTGAGATAATTCACGAATGAAATAAGAAAAATTATCATAATTACGTGAGTGATATTTTGAAGAAACAGAAAGGGAAAAAAATAATTGCATATGCAGAATGTTTGATAGTTATTGATACAGCACTCGTATGCAGAGTGGATTACACAAACTTGTGAGAAAAAAATGTCATTTTGCAATTTTCATAATAATTAATAATTAATAAGTATCCTTAAATACGCGTGCGTCTACACGAAGAGCTAGCGCAGAATATTAATTACGTAATTTTTATCTGAGCGGAAACGTGAAAAATGAAAAATTTTTAAACTTTACAAAAATGGCGTGTGGTGCGTAACTAAATGCTATTGATAAAGTAATTTCTATCGGAGTCCTTTCAGCATTAAAAAGGCATGTAAAGCTAGATCCTCTTTCTTCGATGTGTATAGGGTGGATTAAATTGAAAAAGATCTTATACTGTAATTTTCATAATATAGTTAAAACATTACGTGTTGCGTAAATCAGGTAATCTACAATGAATTTTTAAGAAAATGAAAATGAGGGGATGCTTTCCCTATGTAGAACTATATTCAGATTCCCACTTGTATCATTCTTGTTGTTTATCGAACGTTAAACAAGGATGACAAGACATCTAAGGAGCAACCAGGAACGGAATCTGAACACACCTTACGAAAGAACGTGGAGATCACGTTTCGCGTGGAAAGTCTAGACAAAGGGGAGAGGGAAGGGAAGTGGGGGAGTTCGCATCGCGTGAAGATTATCATTAGGTAAGCAGGGCAGGGCAGTTCTTAATATGTGACAGAAATAAGAAGTTATTTTTTTTAAACTTTTCTGTTGATAAATAAATAAATAATGACCGAAGATCATTAATAAGTTAAAACTTTACTCAGGCTCATGACCTTGACAGCGTGTATAAAGATCAAAGTCAAAATCAAGGTCATTAAGGGAAGATCCTGTCATCTTCATCTCTACCAGCCTTTGTTCCAGATTTTTTTATTCAGGTATAAGGATAGCGATTCTTCTTTATCCCGAATTGTCCTTTTCTTAAGGCATTCGGGATAATCATAAGCATTCAGAGGAATTTTCCGAACTTCGTTTTATTTAGACACCAAAGTTTCAATCAATATTAAAATGTTTTTTTGACTTATTTCAATCAATATTAAAATGATTTTTGATTTATGATTGGAAAGTAAAAACCAATAATGTAGACTTTTATTCTTTTATTAATCTAGATTCGTTAATATTTTGTATTTATGTATCCATTCATTTTACTTAATATCTTAAAAATGTTAATAAAACTTCGACTGCTATTATTTATAACTGCTTTAACTAATTTTATTAATTTACACACATTTTTGTATGCGTCCCTATTTTTGATTTGTAAGTAATTTTAAAAATTTTTATATGATAGTTTTATTGATTTAGACCATTTGATATTTACAAAAAAAAAACGTACTTAATTATAAAATAATTTCTATTTCATATATGTGGATACATAATTATGATATTTAATGCAATATTCAAAGAAATATTTATCATAATTTAATATTTTTCTTTTTCAGTAGGAAACAGAGAAGAAATGTATAAAATTATAATATAAATATTTCTTTGAATAGTTCTAGTGGAATATTTACTTAAATAAATATTTAGATAAATGAAAAATTGATAGTTTAATCAAATTAATAGTTCTTGTACCTAATAAATATATTTATGTTTAGTAAATATTCCGCTAGGATTATTCAAAGAAGTTCATTTATTAAAATTCAGTAAAATTTTTTTCATGTACATTGACTTTCTTGTTTATTTTTAATAATTTTTATAATTTTTTAAATCGTTATAAAATAATTATTAATTGACAAATATAATAAACGCAAACGAAAATATTACGGTTTTTACTTTGCAACTGCATATCAAAAAAACCAGTGACTTAGCGTAGAGGTCAAATTACCTAAAGAATAGCACAGCACGGAACATGTTGATAAAAAATTAAACGAATATCCGTGCTTCTTTTTTTCTTATAGTCCAGTGAGTTTTTGTTTCTATGAGTTTCAAACTGCTTTCAGAAACATCATCCAAAACAGTCATTTTTTCCTTGTTTTAAAGAGAGAAAGTTTTAGAAACACATTCAGATGATATCTTACAATAATTATAGAAGATATCCTCCATTTTCTATATTCATTCAGCGCCAAGACAATTCAGCGTTACGCGTCATTGACTAATTTTACAGATTCTACACTGAAAAAAAATGTTTCAACGTTATTTTAATTGAAAATGATCTTGTTGATTTAACAACGATATTAATAAAATAAATAAAATATTATTAAAGCAAGAGTATAAGTATTATTTTATTAATGGTGTTATTGCACTAATAAAATTATTTTCAATTAAGATAATGCTATTGATTTAACACGGAATTGCTAAATGGTAGAATATTTTTTTGAATGATATTATGCAATTTATTTCAAGGCATCAAATTTTTAGCGAATCAGTATCTCATTCGCACAGATCCATCCGTAGCGAGCGCCACGACGCAAGTGCAAGCGTCTCGATCCGGTAGCGTCTCTTATTAGCTGCTAAGGCGTCGCGACGCCCCTTGGTTGCAGAAAAATCCGTGAGATGGAGACGCCCGTAAAGCTGTGAGCTTTGAGAATGAAATGCGTGGGAAAAACAATAGCAAGGTATCACAATCGACGCGTTACCTGGAAATTGTGTTTAAGAGCATTATTTTCCGTTATTGGCTCGCAAGAGCGGCCCGGCGATTAGATTAATTAAAATTTCCATTAAAATATATAATTAATAATCCTAAAAATTATATGTATAAGCTTGACGTACAAGTGAACGAGATTAGTTACGTTATATCTTCAGTGGTTAGAAGTGATTAGCTGCATTATTACAGAAAAGTTTTGTGTTATTACATATTTTATTGGTAAATACGCGTCAAATAAATATTAATTATTAACAATTTTCCATTTCGAATATTTAATTTTCTTGTATATATGTAATTAGGATTGATAAAGATCAACATTTAGAAACGTGATTAATCAATGCTTTTAAAAAATAATTTTAAACACGTATAAAACTTAAAAAAAAAACATGTTTCAAAAATATTTTGTTCTTAAAAATATTATCTTTTGCCAATTCTGAATATAATAAAAATGAATAATAATGAATAACACATCATTTCAAAATTGAATTTAATGTATTTTTCTTTTTTCTAATTAATAATTAGATTTTTTTATACTTATAGAAAGATTTAAATTATAACTATTTTGTTATTAAAAATATGACATATATAAAATATTGTATTATATTAATTAAAAGTGGCTTATTTTCTCGAACATAAAATTTACGTATCAATAATAATATTGTACTTATTGCTCAATATTGATAGCGTTCTAGGTTAAGCGATATAGAAAATATCCACAAACAGAGATGTTCGTTATCTTTCTGTTGGCGCATCAAAATAAGGGATATATCTGTACATAATTTGACACAATTGTATAGGTATAATTGCATCGTAGACACGATTGTGACAATATTATAGCGTGATTATATCTCGGTCTTTTAAAATATAAATGACTTGATAATTTTATCATGTCATTTAGAGATTAGTAGATAGCAACTGCGACAATTAACGACGGCGAAATATTATTTTCAAGTTGATCGCAGAGGACACAATTCGCCGAAATTTCTCTGTCCTCTGGCATTATTCCATCTAAAATAATAATTCCTATCTGTTTCTCTAAATTATTAATAGCTAGGAGATTATTTTGTTTCCGTGTAACTCGCGCATGATTCCTAAAGTCATGTTCACCAGAAGAAGAAGCGCATACGTTCATCTCTCCCCCCTCTTCCCCCTCTCTCTCCATCTCTTCTTTTTTTGTCTCTTTCTTTCGCGAAACATTGACCTGTACATTATCTCACATCCGCTTGCACTTGGAGTGCATCCACCCCGTTGTCAAGGGAATACAAAGAGATTCGGTGCGATAGGCACCTAAGTGGAGAACGAAGTGAATGGTGGGCGAGGCAAAAGAAGATGCACGAGGAAGGGATGGTTCATCGTCCGTAGTCGAAATCGCCGGAAAGGAAGGTTGTCACCTACGTTTTCCTCCATGAATTTCCACACGTTTCTTTCCGCGCCCCACTCTTACTTTGCATTCCTTTTCCATCCCCCTTCTCCTACCCCGTTTTCAATCCTCGCTCCACCCGAGAATCTTCTCCGCCCGCTTCTCCGTTGCTCAGCGGCCACCCTCTCGTGGAATGCCCAGAGATCGCGAGAGAGAGAGAGAGAGATCGCGCGCGCGCGCGCCCGCGCGAGAGAGAGAGAGAGAAAGAGGGAGGGTAGAAGCGAAGAGACGGTGGAGAAAGACCGAAGGTGGATGCCAGGCGGGGTAGGTGCCGACTCTGAGCATAGCTAACTAGCTGAATCTGAATCAATACTTACTTCCGCCCCCCAAGCACTTCACCCTCCCCTCTTTCTGCATCCCTCTGTATACCCGCGTCTCCTCCGTTCATCCACCGACATGAGTCGAAGGGATCCGAGGGGCATACTCTCTCCAGTTCCTTCATCCCCAAGGTGTCTCGTCGTTCTCCATCTCTCCTTTCTACTCCACTTCCGCTTTGCGAGAATAACGTTCCCAACAGTTGCAATGTCGATGCTTGATCAGCTCCTCTCAATTCACGCTTTCATGATCCGCATGTTGTTGCCGATTCAATTCGCGAATTGTTCGATTGTCATATTTTGTAGTCTACCGAGCGAAAGATCGCCAACAATCATTATTACTTTTGCGGTCATATATATATAGATATTAGATTCTTTATTGATTAGAAATTATTTCTTCAGCCTCTCGCTCCCTAGAAATTAATGTCATTTTAGATTGTCAGAAATATTTATAATTTTAAGCGAAAATAAAATAACAAATGATTTTCAGCTATTTATTTGTTCACAGTTCACACACATATGTTTATTATTGTTAAAATTAGTGGCTGTATATACGTTTACATCGTACATTTAGGCCGCGTTCAGTATTCCAAATTTAACTTTCAATTATTTAGGCTCCTTAGTGTAAACTAAGATGTAGTGTAAGATGACAGATGACCTATTTTTTCCATGGTCAAGCCTCATTTTTGGATGATTCGACCTAAAATATAGGTCAGGCCGCAAAATAGATATCTCGGTACGTAATCTACCGTATTAAAAAATATAGTGTTAAAATTTCAATTAAAAACAATATGCCTCCATTATTATTATTAAATCGTTATTTTATATTATTATAAAATCATTATTACAATTCAGTTCGATTATATTCTATTACATCGTGAAACAATAATTATTATCTACATAAACAAAATTCCATATATGATTTAATATTCATCTGTATTGATACAATCAATTTAAATCAATAATTTACTTTCCGTTCGTAACATTTCAAGACAAAATGTCTTAATGTTCTTACAAGCTTCTAACGATCTTTCAATTTTAAAATTGGTAGCATTCACTATCCGATGTCTCGATAGGGAAGCCATTCTGAGGGGATGTTTCCCCTACGGTTCTATAGTATTACCTTCCACACTTTTATGACATTATTCTACTACACGTTTAAGATTCAAGTCTTACGTTTTAAGCAAAACGTATAGGGGATTTCAAAAAAGTAGATTTTAGTTTTATTTAAAAACTTAACGCATTGTACAATTGTATAAGATTTTATTGAAATTTATAAATAAAAAATTATAAGAAATTATAAAGTTATCAAAACATAATAAAATAAGATTCAAAATTGCTATTATTATGTAATTAAACAAATTTAATTATATAAAATAATTTATTTGCAACTTTTGATGCCATCTCCTCTGCTTTCAACGGATTATATGATATTTTTAGTTGAAACTTTTGCTAATAGATATCGTTTAAAATAAACTATACAAAAGCAACATTCATGGAGAAAAACTAGTGTTAACGATAAGTGAGAGAGCATGCCAAAGAAAACCAAAATGAGTTAGAGTATGACACAATACGATGATGCGACCAAAATAATAGATTAAATCATGTAGACAAAACATATATCAGAGTCCATCAATCTCTATCAAGATTTGGCTCAATTAAACCAGAATGTCATGAGATACTAAAATAAATTAGCAGGTTAATTTAAAGGATTTCCAGTCCATCGTCCATACCAATAAAATAATTCATCAATCATCACTTCTTTAAGTTATAATTCAGCATAATATTGAGTAATTACTTAGTAACATTCTCAAACTCTGCTATTAAATTATTAAAAAATACTTTAAATAATAAAGAAAATATATATTTTTAAATATCTACAGTTATTTATTTGTGTGTGTGTGTGTGTGTGTGTGTGTGTGTGTGTGTTGCATTTGTTGATATGAGTACTTCCTTCCTTTAAAAAAAGTACTGATTAATCGTGAGTCTATGAACATCTGAAAATCCACGATTGTAATTTGCATCAGAAAAATCGAGAATTCTCGCAATCACGAAACGACGTTATGGGCTCTCGCGCGTGTTCATATTTGCGTCTCGAGGTCGTCGTCGCCGAGGGTGGTCGGTGGGTGATGGAGGGAGGCGCGGAGGGAGGTGAATGCAGTCAAAACTTGGTATTCGCGCGACGCGCGGCAGAGAGAGGGAAGGCGTAGGTGAGATTACGACAAAATCCGTGGCAGAATCGTTGTCGTTGCCAAAATGAGGAAAATTTAAAAATCTTTCTCTCCGCGATTTCTTATTTTCCTCTCAACATCCAGGCGCAATTGTCTTAAAAGAAAAGAAAAATAAAAGCAAGAGAAAGAAGACATGTGCGAAAAATGCATAAGACAATTTCACATTGTATATTACTCTAACATACGCTCCTACGACAGTTGGTCTATTGTAATGGTGGCGGCACAACTTTTTTTTCCTCTATAGTTATCGCGTCAATAATTGATACGCCACGATACGTCGGTGAAATATTATCGTAGCTGTTACCAACGAGACAATTATATTCCGTGTACTTGCGAGGCGCACTCCAAAGAACGGAGCGTTCGCATCTTGTTTTTTTAATGTCACGATCTCGATCGTTGTTGCAGAAAATATTATGTACGGCTTTTATGTACGTCGTTTCCCAACCCATAGTTTGTACAGCGTCGTCCATACTCTCGCGTCCCCTCGCGCGTCGCGACGCCGCGCCGTACCGCGTGGAACAACCGAACGCGCGCGGGTTCCATGGATATTATAATTCCCTGGGTTGTGAGGCGCGGGCTAATTGTGTAGCGTGGGTGTGAATATGGTTTATAGTTCGGCAGAGAGGCTGGCCGCGGGCCAGACGAATGGGCTCACGTGACGTCACGCGACGGAAATACTCGACCGGGCTAATTAGGCGAGGCACCTCTGCTCCTATGCTCGAGCGCGAGCGGAACCCATGCGACGCGATGCTTCGCTCTGCA
>Ga0157364_1006278_pt1 | contig 12191 bp, 4 predicted proteins | sample AttsexASBM2_FD_111476 | JGI IMG/M metagenome (GOLD analysis project Ga0157364, IMG submission 111476) | Fungus gardens microbial communities from leaf cutter ant in Ribeirão Preto, State of São Paulo, Brazil - Atta sexdens ASBM2 | ecosystem: Host-associated > Fungi > Mycelium > Unclassified ...
AGATCAACTGGTAACCACCATATTACCATTTATTAAATTGCTAATATCTCAGAAACTGCCATGATCAATGCTTTGGTTCTAGGCTCAGCAGAAGCCTTCTTTATAATGCTCAGAATGAGCCTAAAACAACCTCAAGGCAATTAATATTAGTAGAGATATGAAGACCTCAATGTTTGCACATAGACTTCATTAATTACCCATAGATAGTTATCTGTCCTTTTCTTAGAACAAAGGATAACCTCCATATGGTTAAGTTATCACTATTTATAGCACAAAGGCACTACCATATATAGAACAATAGGTAGTAGCATATAATGATCTGTTCTAGTACACAGACCATTACAATTCTATATATAAGAACACCTTGTCTAAGGATTAGACCTCAGACTTAACAACATCTTTTGTCACTTGTCTAACTTTGTATTTTTGAACTCTTTAAAGTATTAAATCACCCATCACAAATAGTAAGTGACCTTTTGTGATAGTTAGAAATGACTTCAGGAAAGAAGTTGCTCTAGAGGGCTTGGTCTCAATGATAAGTTGTGCCTACCTCTATACTTGCCCCTTTTGGGTTCCAATAGGATTTAATTTGAGAGAAGAAAGGATCAGAGTATCAACAGAGTGGAGTTTACCCAAGGGAGAATGAAACTAAGGTAATTACAGTAAATAAAATTACTTAAATAATTCAGAGGGTTCTGGAGTGGTTGATGATAAGCTGACTAATCCATGCATGTGTGTGATGCACACACAGTATGTATCATGGTATCACCATTATGACAGCTTACTGGCTAGTGATTCTGTGTGGTTTTTATTCCTTTGGCAAGAATCATATCCTTCTACATATTGTTTTATCTCCTTTGTAACCCCTGGCCACCAAAAGTTTTGAGTAACTAGTTTTACCATTTTTTACTGCCCTCCATGGCCTCTTACTAGCATATCATAGTGCAACCTACTGATCTCTGCTCTTAATTTGTTATTTTTAGATATATAGACTTTTTTCTTCTTGCACATAATGTTATCTACTTCTCTCTACTTCTCATCTCTCAGCATTTTCACTCTTGCTTATTTCATTTTCTCCACTACCTTTACTACTTCATTATTTTTTATCCTAGACTGTTTAACCTTTTTGAGTAGATTTGTCCCTTCTATGATTATCTCCACTACTTCTATTTTCCTCACTTTTAGCTATTCTAGCTTCACTAACATCTCATTCTCATTGTCTTTTTCTACTCCTATTTCTCAGTCTGGTCTTCTGCTCAGACTATCTACTTTATCTATCTTACTTCTAGGAACATGTTTCAATATAAAATCAAATCTTGATAGGTATAATGTCTATTTTGCTTATTTGCAATTCAATTTCTATGCCTTCATAAATATTCAAGATTCTTGTGATCTGTCTAGATCTTGAATTTAGTTGTTATTTTTTCCAAGAAGTACCTTTATGCCTCTAAGCATTTGATTACTACTAGTATCTCTTTATCATATATTTTGTAGTTCCTCTCTGTATTACTTAACAATTTAAAAATAAAAGTAACTGGTCTCCATAATTTATTGGAGTATTTCATTGATAATACTCCTCTAGTAATGTAATTTAAAGCATTTGCTTCTATCCAAAATTCTTTGTCTAGATCAGGGACTACTAATACTAGTCTAGTAGTAAAAACTTGTTTGAGCTCTTTAAATACCTTTTGCTATTCACTTCCCTATTGCCATTTCACATTTTTCCTCATCAATATATTCATTAGCCTAGCTACTCAAGCAAAGTCTTTAATGAATCTCTTATAATAATTTGGGAGCCCAAAAATTTTCTAACATCTTTTATATTCTTTGGTTCTAGCTAGCTAAGTACTCCATTCACCTTTTTATTTTTTATCTCTATTCCATTGGGTCCTATGATAACCTCTAGGAATCCTATCTTCTTTACTTTTCATACATACTTTTTTGGCTTGATGTACAAGTCATTTTCTTCTAACCTTCTTAATATTTCTTTTACAATCTCATCATGCTCTTCCTTTATCTGGGTTCTTACTAGCATATTGTTCACAAATACAGTAACTTTTCCTTCATTGATTAGGTCTCTTAGAATTTCATTTATTATCACCTAGAATGTAACTGGTGAGTTTGTTATTTGAAAGAACATAACAGTTAGCTCGAAAAAGTCCACATATATTGTAAATATTCTCTTTTACTCATCTTCTTCTTTTATCCTTATATTATTGAAACCCTATCTTAGATCCATTTTAGTAGACACTTTTTTACTATTTATATTGTCAATTAGATCTGTAATTAGTGGTAGTGAATAGTTATTTTTCACTATCTAGTTGTTCAGATTTCAGTAATCCATTACTATCTTTTTTTTTCTACTCTTTTTGCCCACAAAGAATACTGGCAATATTTGAGGGGATTTTGATGATCTGATGTACCCTTTTCTTAGTTAGTTATCTACAAGCTTCTGGACCTTCTTTCTTTCATTCTTAGACAAAGGGTATATTCTTTCCTTTTATGGTTTAAACATCTTCTTGAGATCTATTATGTGATCCTAAAATTTTCTCATTGGTTTTATTTCTGACTCTACCTTTCCAAAGACCTTTCTCCACTTCCAAAACCTCTTTGGTACTATCTCTTCAATTTTCCTATGATTCTCTTCTATTTCTTTTTCTTTTTTCCAATTTTCCTTATTATTTATTGCTCATCTGACAATCTTCTCTTCCTTTAGGGTTACTATCCTCTTTCCCCTTTTAACCTTTTTTTCTTTCTTCTTTATACTTCTTCTACATAGCAGTGGACATCTTATCATTTTAACTTGTTCAGTTTTCTAATCAATTTTAGGATTGTGAGCCTGTAATCATGGCATTTCTAATATCATATTTGTCTTTTCTAAATCACATATGTCCATTCTCATCCTTTCTACATGATTCTTGTAATACACATTCACTTCTACTTGATGTGTAATTGCTCCTATACTGTTATTTGTGTCATCTATATTTCTGACTATTATTGGCCTTTCTAACTTGTGCAGCCTGAAACTATGTCTTGCTACCATTTTTCAGTCCATAAACATTCCAGTTATACCACTATCCAAGAGTGCTTTGAATATTACTTCTTTATGAGTGTCTATTTTTTCTACTCTGATATTTAATCATACCTCTCTTAGCATTTTGAACATTTTCCTAAGATTTCTTTGTTTATCTCTCTCTTTTGCTGTGCTTTCTGGGGCTCTTATCTATGTACTACTCTGTTGCACTTTTCCTTTTGTAAGGTGCGCTGTCTTTTTTTTTTCTTTTTTTAGACATTCATACTACTTCAGTTTTTCTAACTGCTTTTTAGAAATCACCCCTTACCCCTTGTTCTCCTCTATATGTTATTCTTGTTTTTCATACTCTTCGCATACTAAGTATGACACAATCACCTCCCTTGTATACCATTCTAATACTAATAGGCATACCTCATCAAGGATGCCTTTCTTGTAGTGTTCCTGTGTTTTCCATTGTAAGATGTATACTAGACTTTTCTTCTACTTTTCTTGCTGTACCTTTTGTGGTATAGCTACATATACTACTATCTTCTCTGCTCATTTTCTTCTTTCCTCTTTCCTCTTTGGACACTCTTTGCATCAGTGCCCTTCTCCCCCATATGTTATCACTAAGTCTTGATGACTCAAGGATCACTCAAGGTGAGTGTTTAGGAAGAACTCAATGGAGTTCTCCGTTGGATTTGACCATCTACTTATACTACTTTTACAAGTGGCTGTGCCCTACTATTACATGATCACATGACCTTACCATGTGATATGATTACTTAATCCCCTGTGCTATTTATATCTTTGTTTTTGTTGTATGATTTGATGTTGGAGATCAAATGTTCAAACATGCGGGAAACTCTTTCCTTTCTGGGGCTCTCATAACACCATACTTAAAGTATTGTACTGTTTTCTCTTTTTTTTGTTTTCTCACTACTTCTTCTCTTATTTCACACTGTATTACTTTGCTAGCCAATATTGCAGATTTATTTTGGGGAACTGACTTTTTCTTTTCTTTTTCTTTTCTATTTCTACAGTTTCAGGCCAAGTGTTTGAACTTCTTGCAACACTAGCAAATTTTTTTCTTTTATTCTTCTAATTCTGCTCTTAATTTAGCAAGGGCTTATTTTTTATTGAGCAAGTTGCTCATAAGGGAGTTATATTGAGTTTGAGACATTGTATTGATATCCCAAGGGTATGGATATAATGTTTTGATCTTACTTATTATAACTATGTCTGTTGGGGCACAAGATCTTCACCTAACCAGAGTTCTACTGCCCTATTAACTACTGCCTTAATAATAGAGTCAGACTATTATCCAATGGATAGGATCTCTACTCTAGATGGCCTTCTAAAAGTAATTATCACTTCTCTGCATGTACTACTTACAATAGAGCACAGCAGAAGGTTTCTACTAAGAACAGTACAAGTATATTATCACAAATGGCCACTTACTGATTTGTGATTGATGGTTTGGATATTTGAAAAGCTCAAAAAGGCGAAGTTAGACAAGTAGCAAATGATGTTGTTAAGTCTGAGGTCTAATCCTCAGACTATGAGTCCTTATATACAGGAAAGTGATGGTCTGTGCACTAGTACAGATCATCACCTGACTACTATCTATTGTTCTACATATGGTAATGCCTTTGTGCTAAAATAATGATAACCTAACCATATGGAGGCTGTCCTTTGTTCTAAGAAAAGGACAGATGACTATCTATGGGTAATTAATGAAGTTCATATACAAACATTGAGGTCTTCATATCTCCACTAATATTAATCGGCTCAAGGTCATTCTAGGCTCATTCTGAGCGTTTTGAAGAAGGCTTCTGCTGAGCCTAGAACCGAAGCATCGATCATGGCAGTTTCCGAGATATTAGCGATTTAATAAACAGTAACATGGTGGTTACCAGTTGATCTGCTTAATATCTCGGCCATTATTGATTGCCTCAGAACGTGACTGGCATCGATCGAAAGGTCTTCTTAAGGGCTTTAAGCTGGCTTTAAGACCGTGGGAATCTTCGAAGAATCGGTGGAGATATGACCAAATGAAGTTTGTGACAAAATGCTACTTTCTGCCACAAATTTGCTGACAGCATAACAGTGGGACTATGTAGTAGGGTTAGGGTTATTGTTCATGTATAAATAGTGTACAGAATCTAATGGGAACTCTATTGAGTTCTCCTTGTCAACTCAGACTTAGAGAGTGCCTAAGCTATCTTAGGCTAAGTCATTACAACTTGGAGGTTGATTAAGTCATCTAGGCTAAGTCACTATAGGCCTGGCTATATATGGAGATAACTAGTGATTGTAATGAGCATCAGTTGAGGGTCAATGAGATTATGAGAATAAGAGTGAGCAAGGTCTAAGACAGACATTGCTCAAGTAGTGGAATTAAGTTCTAGTATAGCAACTTAGCCTAGATGACTTAATTATTCTCCAAGTCTGAGTTGACAAGAAGAACTTAATAGAGTTCTTATTTATTTCTTGTATACTACTTATACAACTACTATATGGTTTGTATACTATTTTTCCATACTCTACATGTGATGTGACACTTTCCCACACTTCTTATATATAGTAAGTCTAAAAATGAGAAAAAAAAATGACTTAGCTGTTTTGCTAAGTTATGACAAGGGTAATGTCACGCTATACAACTGTTTAGGCAAAATAAGTGACTATTTATACCCTAATAACAAGAATAACCAGCTCAAGAGAAGAGTTTGGCCCCCCAGAGATATTTCCTAGACACCTAGTTGTAGACTTGAGCATCTCACTTGAGTAGTAGGATAGTAGTTGTGATCACTGTTATATATACCTCATAGATACTTGTCTAGGTACCCCATATTAGATTTCTAATGGGTTTCTCTTCTAGAAGTGCTCTCAAGGACAGAGGCAAACTTCAAAGACCTAGTGCTACTAGAGTAATGTTATACCTCAGTGGCTGGCAGCGCTATTTTCAGAAGAGTTACAATTAGATCTAAGCTATTATCACTGATAGCTAATTATATCAAGATCAAGAGAGTTGAGTTAATATGAAGTCGCATTGTAATAACAAGGGAAGGAAATAGGGTTTCAGAGGAATAAGAAGACATAAAGAAGGTAAAGAGAGAGATAAGGAAGTTAAAAAGAGAGGTAGAAGGGAGGGCAGATAAAGATAATGTGCTTGAGAGCAAGACAACTTGAGATTACTGTTTTCTTTTATAGCCTGGCAAGAGGCTTAAGACTTGTCTATTATATAAGGGAGGATTCCCAGAGTAGAACTAGAAGAGTGAAGAGCAGTTGCCTAGTGTTCAGGAGGAAAGCCATCTTATCATTTCAGCCTTGCTATATTTGGGAATTTAGAAGTTTTCTTTGTCTCACTTTCTTTGTTGTCTCATTGCTTTGTAATCCTAATAAAATACTCTAGGACACAGAAGGGAACTCAAGCATCATACCCCCATCATTATCCTTTTCTGTTGCTCTAGAGCTTAATGGCTATTTGAGTAATTTAAGTCTTTGTTTTTTCAAAGTATCCTCTTCTACCTTCTAAAAACTACCAAATCTTTCTCTCAACAGGAATTTGAGCCCCAATAGACTTGGGCATTTGCTTATACTAGGAGTTAACTACTTGTTACGTGTTTTTGAAGTTGGCTTCTAGTTGTATGGTCAGCTAAAAGAGAGCCCACACAATGGTATAAGAGTTCTAGGTAGTTCTGCTATATTGATGGCAAGCTAGACTATTAGACTAGATAGGAACAGTACATGACACAAGACAAATGCATGTTTTAGAGATTCTATTACAGTAAGATCTACCTCAAGTAGATTTATAACTTGTTTAGTGCACAATTGTAAGACATCTCGGAGGTTCCCTTTTACTTTCATTTGTTATTACTCTTGTTTCGTGATCAATCCCCTTTGATCCCTATCAGTAATACTAGATAGGCAGAACTCAGAAACAGGGCCAGGACAGTAGTCTAGTACAGAGATTCAGGTTTCAAAAATATCACCATTACAATAGTACACTAGTAAAGTTTTTATTCAATCTTACTTTTTTCTTTAAATTTGAATTCATTTCCCTATGAATTTGCACAAGAGATATTATACTAAAACACAAAGTTAGCTAGTATGTTTTTCTTTCAAGAACACATATTTTATTTAAACTTAGACTTATAACTTATATTCACCACTACCTAAATTGTAGTTGGGGAATCCTATATAAAACACAAAACAAATAGAAAAACCCCTAGCTTAATAACTAGTCTCTTTACCATTTGGCATTACTCTGACTAGAACCAGGATTCATTTTTTTTGTGAGTTGAGTTAGGAAGGTGATTATTTCTGAGTATCCACAAATGTGAATCTCCTATAAAAGTTAGCAAACCTAATAAACACCTAGATATCTTTAATGTGTTGTGGGGGTAGCTATTCCTGGATGGTCTGTTAAGACCTCTAACAACTACTGTTATGAACATTGAGTGGGACTACAATTATTATCAGCTATGATCTGATAATGAGTGGTTAGTAGACGAGATGTTAGTAATGCTAGACGAGGACATTATCATGCAGTAAATATATTAAATATCTGAGAACTCTAAGAGATAATGGACTCACAGAACAGACAGAACTCTTCAGAAAAATCTCAGACTATTTTTTTCTTTATCTTTGGACTTGTGCTAAATTAGACAACATCAGACTAACCTATTATTAGATACTGACTCAACTTGTTACCTTCATTACTTCTATCACTGGACTGTCACTTAACTAGTCACCTTTAGTTACAACTAGTGTTACCACATTGTAACATAGTCACAATACCTAGTTAGGATAAATACAGACCAGAAAGAGAAAAGAATAGCAAGTTCTCTCTTTCTGTATTCTCTTTGTAAAATCTTACTCTGAGGAATCGGTGTTACGCCATTAGAGAATTTTCTGTGGAAAAGTAGCATGGGATAAAAGTTATAACCCTGGGTTTCACTATTGGAACCCACTCTAGAGAACTCCTACAAGCCCCAGACATAATTTAGACCCAAAATTGGGTACTTCTCTTAGGTAGTGAACAAGCTATCACATGCTAGAATAGCATATACCTCGGGAGGCAAGACTGATGAGCTAGCATTAGGTTTCTCAGATACAGACTATCAATGTTGAAGCTCTAGAAATCAGAGGCTCAGAGATATCTTTGGAATGTGAGATAATTTTAATCTAGAGCGGACTTAGACTAATATGACATCAAGACAGTAGATCAAAAGTCTATCAGTGACTAGTGATCCCATCACTGCTGGACTCAGTCAAGAAATGAATGCGCTGCTGGATGACGATTGTATCGCTGACGCTAGGACACACTGTCATATGTTTCTAAACTGTATTCAGAGTAGAAGAAAGCTAGTTCAGGGTTTGGAAAACGATGGGCAGGAGTAAAGTATGGAGGTGGAGCAGGATCACATGGTCATGTCCGGGAGGTATGGAGGACAGGAAGGTGACAGCTGTCATAGCCGCATGGTAGTGTCATAGAGGAGAGACGTGAGAAAGAGTAGTAGAATAGAGAGTTTCCTTTTCTATTTCTTTTTAATTGAGTCTCTAACATTTGTAATATTCTAATATATTTCTCAGAGAGGAGATTGATGGGGAGAGCCTCCTTGGCCCTTGCCTTCATCTCAGAAGCTCTTGAGGTTGTAAATGCAATTCTCTTGAGTGTGTAAGGGGTGATTTTGGTGAGAGGTTGAGTTGGTGAATATTCTCTATCATATACCCTATTCTTTCTGGAGCCAAGATGCAGCGATCACTCAGGCAACCTTCTATGGAATAGCAGGTCTGAAAAGCCTGGCTAATCATTGACTCAGATTGTATCACATCCATAAGGTTTGGTATAGAGGTGTGGATGAGGGCTTGATTGAGTGTGGTAAGGCCCATGAGTGGTTTACTAACTATTCTATTAGTGAGCTTGTTACAGTGTGTAAAGGTGGACACCTTAGAGATACCATGCAAGGCGAATCTAGATTGAACCTATCATCATTTCGACTATTTTTATATTACAGATAAACTGCGCTTCATATTTTAATTTCTTTTTGATACCCCCACTTCCTCCTTCTCCCCACGAACCCTTTAGCATACAATTGGGAACTGTCACTGCCCCCTTTTCTACTTGCTAGTCATAGCTAACTTCCCTTTTGCCTCTTTTATTAGTACTCTTATTTGTCTTAGGACAATTTCAAGGGTGCTACTCAAAGTCTTGTTGACATCTCTCCTCCAATATAACTTCACTAAAAACCTTAACTGGATCCTCTGACAAGGAGCATGAAAATATCAAGTGTTAGATATAGGCTTCAAGTTGAAATGCATATTCAACTGTGAGGTCTAGAGTTTTAACAACTACTTTTATACTAGATGGTCTCTTGGAAGTGAGGCCTTTGATTATTGGGAGAAAACAGTAAATTAGAAGTAAAGTCTAGGTTAAAAACAAAACTAAGAAGGACCACTTAGCTAACTAGTAAGAAATAATATTGGGTATAGGAAACTGATCTAATGACTAATCAGATACTGTTTGTAAGTGACTAGTATGGGTGTCACAGATGTGACATGGTCTGTACTTTCCTCTTATCCATCTAGATTCCTTCTGAGCTAAGTATGAATTCTAGAAACTCTATTCTGTCCTAATAGAAGGCATACTTGGATAGAAAGACAAATAGTCTATTTTTTCTTAATCTTGTTAGTACTTCCTTGATATACTTCATATGCTTCTCAAGGTTATTGGAATATATCAAGATATCATCAGGGTATACTACTATGCAAACATCTAATATATCTTCTTAAAATCTATAGTATGATCTTAAATTTTCCTTATTAGCATTCTTTTTGACTCCATCTTCCAAAATACTTTCTTTCACTTCAAAAACTTTTTAGCAACTATCTTTTTTATTTTCCTATAGTTTACTTTGACTTTTTCCTTTTTTTTTTCCAATTCTTTTTATTATCTACTGCATATCTTATAATTTTCTCTTTCTCTAGGATAACTATTCTTTTGCTTTTCCTAGCTCTCTTATTTTCTCTCTTCTGTATAGTTCTTCTACATAAGGGCAGGCATCTCATTATCTTGACTTTCCCTGTTTTCTAGTTAATTTCTGGATTATGGGCCTATAGTCATAGTATTCCCAAAATCACTTTTGTTCTTTTTAGATCACACACATCCATCCTTATCCTTTCTACATAACTTTTGTAGTATACATTTACTTTTACTTGATGGGTTACTATTGTTTGTTCTATTTATATTTCTGATTACCACTGGTCTTTCTAATTTTTGCAGTTTGAACCTATATTTTATTGCTATCTTCCTGTCCATGAACATTCCTGTAGTACTACTATCCAAGAGTACTTTTACTATTATGCCTTCATGTATATCTACCTTCTTTACTCTAATATTTAGCCATATTTCTCTCAACATTTTGAATATTCTTCTTACTTCTTTCCACTTACTCCTCTCTCTTATTGTACTTTTTAGAGCCTTTGCCTGCACACTACTGTCAGTGAGCCAACTCCTGAGTTGGAATAAAGCCAACTGCTCTTTATTAGTATTAGACAAAGAAAACTCATTAGAGTTCTCGTTATATTGGGTTAATCTACTTATACTAATTCTAGTTGGTCTGTGCACTCTTTACTTATACTCCTAGCTAAACTCTTATGACATGACTTTCCCACACTATTTATAGAAAAATAAATGAAAAGGAAATAAAAAGGAAAATAAAAATATCTTGGTAAGGCGATTCATGACAAAAAGGTCACTTACTATTTGTGATTGGATTGAGGATTGATTCAAAAAAGGCTTATAAGCAAAGTTTAGACAATGAAAAGAGATGTTGTTAAGTCTGAGGTCTAATTCTCAGACTATGAGTCCTTATATATAGGATTGTAATAGTTTATATACTAGAATAGGCCATTACATGCTACTATCTATTGTTCTACATATTGTCATAACTTGGCAAAATGGCCAAGTCAATATTTATTTTTCTTTTTTATTTTATTTTATTTTATTTTCTTATTGATAGATGTATGAGACAAAAGTAACTCATAGGGAAGCACAGGACTTTAGTATAGGATTAGGGTTATTACTTATATATAAATAGTATACAAAATCTAACAGGAACTCTATTGAGTTCTCTTTATTAACTCAGATAAGGAATGAGGTTAAGGTTAACACAACTAAGTCTTATACATATAATAGTGCCTTTGTACTCTAAAATGCAATAACTTAACCATATGAAGGTTGTTCTTTGTTCTAATAAAAGGCAGATAACTATCCATGGATAATTAATTAATGTCTATGTACAAACATTAAGAACTTTATATCTCTACTAAGATTAATTGCCTTGAGGTCATTCTAGGCTCATTATAAAGAGGACTTCTACTAAGCCTAAATCAAAGCATTGATTGTGGTGGTTTTTGAGATATTGGCAATTTAATAAATAGTACTATAGTAGTTACTTGTTGATCTACCTGATATCTCAGCCAATATTGATCATCTCAAGACATGACTAGCATAGATTAAAAGGTCTTTTCAAGGGCTTTCCATAGCCATTAAGACTATGAGAATTGTCAAAGAATTGATGGAGATAGGTCCAAATGAAGTTTGTGACAACAGAATTATAATAGTTTATATACTAGAATAAGACTATCACATGCTACTATCTATGGTTCTACATATGGTAGTACCTTTGTACTTAAAATAGTAATAAATTAACTATATAGAGATTGTTCTTTGTTCTAAGAAAAGGTAGATAAGTATCTATGAGTAATTAATTAAGTTCATATGCAAACATTGAGGACTTCATATCTCTACTGATATTAAATGCCTTGTGATTTTTTTGGGTCATTCCAAGCATAATAAAGAGTACTTCTAATATAGCTGAAAGCAAGGTGTTATTTGTAGTGGTTTTCAAGATAATAGCATTTAATATATAGTGTTATAGAGGTTATTTACTGATTGTCTAATAGCCAATATTAATTGCCTTGAGATGTATTGGGTATTAATTGAAAGGTCTTCTTGAGGACTTTTGGGTGCTGTTAAGGCTATAGAAATTGTTAAAGAATTGATGGAGATAAGTCCAAATAAAGTTTGTGACATAATCCAAAACTAGTAAGTAGCTATTTTATTAATTACCCAACTTTACTATTATATAATTTACCTTTAGACTATGAT
>Ga0157364_1006279_pt1 | contig 12190 bp, 6 predicted proteins | sample AttsexASBM2_FD_111476 | JGI IMG/M metagenome (GOLD analysis project Ga0157364, IMG submission 111476) | Fungus gardens microbial communities from leaf cutter ant in Ribeirão Preto, State of São Paulo, Brazil - Atta sexdens ASBM2 | ecosystem: Host-associated > Fungi > Mycelium > Unclassified ...
AAATTATATAAAATAATCATTTTTGTGACATGGAATATTTATGGAATACCTTAAGATACAAAGTACTCTTTGTCCTTATTTTACTCTTATGATAATGATGACAATTTTAATTATGACGAACTTTGCGGATTGCTCGATCTTATCAGATAAAATATTAGAAAAATCTTTCTAGATTAATGCCTTGATCCTTTGTATGCTTGGCTCTATATCTACTTATATTTTAATTACGCCAGATTACGTGTGATCAAAGACTATCAGTTTTTTGTGTACAGAGAGAGAAAGAGAGAGAGATAGAAAGAAGAAAAGAAAGAGAATATTTATTCTTCTTCGATCACGCACGATGCGTAACTAGGGAAAGCCGAAAGCCTCTTGAATGAAAAATGTCCTCCCTGCCAGAAGTGGGTCAATGATAAAAGGAAATATTTACTGCCGGTTTCAATAAATGTCTAAATCTTGATATCAGAATGTAGTTCCAATTTAACGAAGAAATTACAGTTTGATCCCTCGAGAAATTGGAAAATTGATTTTAAAAGCATTTTTGCCGTTTCATATTAAATATTTTTATAATTGACTATTTTGATTCTTAAAATTGAATTTATTGATTTTTAGATTAACTTGTACGCGCTGCAAATAATTCTGTAAATTTTAATAATTTCCGAAGAATTGCACAAAATAGGAACAAATTATTTTGTTATTATCGCGTCAGATTGTTCGCGCGCGCGTGTGTGTGTGTGTATGTGTGTATTGTCAAACAGAACGATGAACCGCAAGACGAGATTTGGCTGTTAAACCAAGTCCTATATGACTGAACTTTCTTAATATCACACTGTAAATTTGTATAAGAAGCGAAGTTTCTGTTTACTGAAAATCCTCAACTTCATAAGCCGTTCAGCAAACTCTTTCTTTTCATTTTCATTTCTAAAAGTGGAATCTTGCCTCTGTTTATCCTCTTTGTAAATATATTCTTATATATCATGGATCCCTTTAAAAATCTACGTTTCGTTTTATCGTCCATCTAACATCAAAGTTTGTGTTAAGTGATATATCTATCTATATCTTCACACAGATGATATAAAAATAAAATAAATATATACAGCAAATGTATTTTAGATATATTTTAGATATACTTTGCTGTGTATATTTTAGATGATATCGAAACATGTCACATTTATTTATTTATGGATATAATTAATTTTTATGGTTAAAAATTTAAAAATACATTTTTTATTTAATGTTTGTAACTATATGATTTTATTCTATCAGTATTCATATTAAATTAACGTTAAATTAAATTGACATCGTAAAAAGTAATTGATCTTTTTTTGCGAAATTACAAATTGTTTTGCTGACAAGCATTGATAGCAAAATTAAATTGCGTTCTCGCGTACAGAAGATATAAAAAAAAAGCGCTTTTACAGGGAGCTTTTACTTCTACCCATTTTATGTAACCGACGATCAATAGACGTCACGAAAATGTCACGTAAGGAAAGGTCCAAAGGTTTCATTAATATTAAAGATACGGGGAGTCAAACCTGTTGCCTTCTTTATTCAAAACGACAAGAAGAATGGGAAAACGTCTTTAACGATTCACTGCACAAAGCGGCTTTTTATTGATCTATCAAAGCACGGTGCTCTTCAAAGAGACTACCAATCGTATTTCCGACGTGGAATTCAATTAATTCCCTAAAAGTAATTACTTTTGTTATGCGTTTGTACTAGTTTATCATAAACAAAATACTTGCGAAATCAAATCTGATTGTTTTCCGCGAGATGTAGCATACCTCATACATAATATCCGCTTTGTAATAATCTCTCGTGTTGTATTTAGAATGAAATTGAAGCGGTATATATGATTTAATTTAAAAGTATGCTTGAAGGTACTTCTCATTTAAAATGTGGTTTATTGGAATTAATTTGCTTTTATGAAGCGACAAAGTCCGTCTCGCTAGAGACCGACTGAGTATAAATTTATGAAATATTACAAGATATCTTGAACGAACAGACTACGGCGAAACGTGTATGATGTAGCTGCGTACATTGTGGTGATCTAAATAGCAGTGGGCGTTCTTAATCGACGAAAACAAAAGGCCAGCGGCTTTCACCGTGATGTTATATGCACTATAGAAATTGGTCGGAGTGAAGGTGCTTCGTACGTGCATAGAGAAATGCGTCCGTGTACAAATTATATTGTTAGGAAGTAGCGCGGTCTTCTTGAAAGGACTCTTTTGGAAAGATACGAATTATTACTCACGATAACTCGTGTATTATACGAAAAGAATAGTATTATCTCTTATTCACGTGATCTACTTTAACATTAAATACACTTGCTTCAAATAGGATATGAAGGAAATCGGTAGGGATTTATATCATGTTACACGTCAAAGCTCAATATGAATGTTTGAATTAAATAAATAAAAAAGCGTCAAATCAAGGGTAGATCTTGGTGCCTAATAATATTTATACGTTGAACTTTTAAGTAGATAGATGCTCAGAACACAAAAAATTTTATATTTTTTAATAATACTGTATAGAATTAAATTTACATTAAATTTATAAATAATGTCAATTTAAGTGTAAGTTTATTAATTTTACAAACAGTAATTAAAGTTTACTAACAATTAAGATTTAAGAAGTTTATTAATTTTATATTTTTCTATCTCAGAAGAATATAAATTTTATAAGAGGAATGTATAAAAATAATAAACTTTAAAGCTTCTGGGTAATATACGTTTTATTTTTCTTTTCCAGAACAAAGTTTTTAAGATTATGCTTGAGATGTTATGGCCACCTGTCTACTTAAAGATTAAATATAAATACATCTTTTAAAATTACATAAACTGCGTGTCGTTTACTGTCGAAATTGAAACGTAATCATAAAACTGAAGCTGAAATAATAATTTAATTAAATTAAATCGAGAGATCATTAATTTAATAATAATGTTTAAAAATTATTCTGCGTAATATTTTTGTAATATCAATTCTTTTCAGTGTTTTAAAATGTTTATTAGCATTATTATTCAATATCATTAATAATCAATTTAATTGGCGATATTATTTTAGTTTCAATTTATGATTGCGATTTTAAGTCCGACAGTAAATATTATAAATGTTCATTTTTTTCTTTACTTTCTTATTAAATCAGAAATTACTGATAAGTTAAACGGTTTGCGAAATTACTCGATATTGTTACAAGATCCCCAATACTTCTCCATTACGACCAAAAAGCACACGCTAAATTAAGCATTCAGAGTTAATCTTGTTGTCCGTTCGTTTCTTGGAGAAGCTGAAAGCACTCGCTTTGTCTAGCATACGTCGCCATAATATAATTAAAGCCAATCGATTTGAAGTTCACGGAACATTTCTGGGAACTTCGAAAGCTCTTCATTTCGTTACATCCTCATCCTCGCGGACAAGAATCCTTCGTGGCGCGGTCCATGTCGTTCCACTCGAAGTAGTCAAAGGCGGCTATAGTCAGACCAAGCGTAATTATTTATTGCTGTTCTAGAAATATTTCCCAAGAATATTATTTCTCGATCTTATTGTTATTTCTATTATCACGTTCAAACTTTACTTAAAATATCTCTTATCTCATAATAAATTCTATTCATCAGAAATAAGTTTTCAAAATGTGAATTTCCTTAGGGATTATTTAAGTATATTTAAGATACAGACTTCCTCTTCTCTAATATATATTTTGTATATTGTCTACAGAATGAAATGGGTCAAGTTTTATATACCTAGTGAGAGGATTAAAGAACATTTTATCGGTTTTTTGAATTATGAAGTTTTTTTTTCGAAGCGCGTCTTAAATATTTATGAGCGAGAATTCAGGAACGAAGAAGAGTCTTGTTTATAGGACGTGTCTGATCATTTTATCGTCCGTTGAATTCTGCCATAATCAGTGCGAAGGTCTTCTTCATTTGCGAGTCCTATATCTTCGATCAGTAATTTCCCTTCTACGCGGTCGTGACGAAAGCAAACGAGAGCGCGGCGACTCTATGCAAATCGAATTCAATTTGTTCGCATTGCATGCGGCGCTTTCTTAATTTATTGAACTTCGCGAGCTCGACACTTTGAGTTCGCGTTCCGCGCAATACGATTCTTAGAATCAAAATTTATCTTTTCAATAAATGTTCATCGTACGAGAACAGATGTTTGCTTGCGAAATGCGAGGAAGAAGCGGCGAATAAACACTGTACGAATAATTCCATTCGTATCTGCTCAGATTAATTCCTCGATGAATCCTCAGAAAGTTTGATTTGCGCGACACGAAACATTAATCACATGTACACATGCGGCACTTGTTATCAACTAACGCACCCGTGTTGCGGTGCGTCGTGATTTATCGTCGCCGTTTGCAGCATCGCTCGTATGACGAATAGCAAACTATCCGATAAAAGAGATGTACATCTTTTTCCGAAATATATTTAATTGTACAGGATATCCAGTTTGCGCGCGAGCGAACTCATTCGGCATGGATTATTGATATTCCTCGTGGACGTGCTAACAATATGGAATGCAACAGTGAACGCTCGTCGCTCCGACTGCTCCGATTACGTCGACGCGATCTTTAAATTACAAATATCCCGTATTAAGATAAGAACACACAATAGACAAAAGTCGGCCGACTGTTTGTGTCGTTTATATTTTATGAATACAGCCTTGACCAAAAATATTAATCAGAAAGAATGATTTTATTGAGGTATCTAAAAATTTTAGATACATCGATATCTGAAAATAATGTTGAACCATCAAAATAATTAGGAATCTTAAGCATGATGAGCAATGCAGCAAAAAGTCGTAACTTCTGGAAGCCAGTTTGAATGTCCTATATAATTCTTTCGATAATCTAACAAAATTAGTTTCCGATTTATCTAGCTAAATTTTTAGATATCAAAACCGTTTTTTTTCACCTTATTAACGTTTATCAATCACATTGATTTTGATATTCGTTGTTAATTATCCTTTTAAGAATTAAATTTCTATATATAATGCTGGTGATTAAACAAACAAACAAAAGTAAACAATACAGGTAAAAGAATTACAAATAATGAAAAAATTATTTTTAGTCAAAGTTGTAAATACATATTATAAATATCTCACAAATATTTAAGACACATTAAAAAAAAAATCTATATAATTCAGAGAATTGATAAAATATTTTTAAATCTTCTTTTTATATATATATATATATATATTTTTTCTGTGCATATAAACTTGACTCAAGAAAACAATTAAAATTATGTAAAATAGTATCCATGCAGTTGCATGCATTGCCAAGGACTTTTCATAAATGACAGTTGGCCGATACTTAGTCTGAACCTTGGATGTGGTTAATCGCTAAATTGAAGCAAAAACTGATTAAAAATATTGTTCCTAAAATATTGTTTTTGCCATCTAAAACAAATTGTTGCTTCGATTATGATATTTTACATATCTTTTCCGTTACATTAAATATGTCTATATATAGCTTTGGATAGAATCAAAAACATTATACTACGAGCTTCACATATGAGCTTAATTAATACGAATTTAAGTAAGAGAACGTTAGTATGAGAACTGCATTTTGCGGTGGTTTGTACACGATTGAGTGTATGACAGTTCGAAAAGAGTGGAGAAGGGCGTCTTCACTCCATATGTGCTGTTCAAGTAGAAATCATAATAAAATCAAGACGACATTAAATAGAAGTTATTTTAAGAAAAATCATAATGATGTTATTTGATACACTTTTAATAATTTATCTTATTGATATGATTTTGTGATTTACCTGGATTTTGCCCTTAATTATGCAAGTGTGGAATTTACACGCGCGATCGAATTATCTACAGGTTCATCATTGTTCTGCGTATACCTGACGACGTATTCGACATCGACGTATCACATAAATTGAATACAAGCATCTTACGTGCAACATATGGTAAACTTAAAGATGAAGATTAAAGTTGTCAAGCGTAATGAATGGTTAAGTGATTAAATGAGGCCTGCGCGCTGATTAAGCTTGCGGATACCGGATGGCTCGTCGATCATAATTCCGCGTATCGATCGCACATTTCGCTATGAGATCGTAATAATTCTCTCGTTATTATTTGAAAGAGACATGACTTCCGCGGAAGATTAATGTCGTTTATCGAACAGATGCTCGTTCTCCGTTATTAGAAGCTCTTGCATGAATTTTATAAGAAAATGATATAACATAATTCTTTTGATGTTGTCACGCGTATTATTTGAATTGCCGCTATGCTGCTCCGTCTTAATTTAAAAAGCAATAGTGAATTTAGTAGTGTAATAAAAATTGACAATATTCACAACAATATTATATAATAATAATTATATAATATTATATAATATTGTTCATAATATAATAATAATAATTATATAATAATATTATTTATTAATAATTTATTACAAGCGATGATTATAATATTCTCTAAATTCTTTGGAGTGCAATCTCACTCTTAAAGATTAAAAATTCTATCATTTAGAACGATAGAATAAACAATAAAAAGTAAAAATTTTGTTACTCTCGAAAGGAAATGACTCATTTTTTTTTAAGAGTGCGACAAAATTTTTACAAGAATCTATTCCAAAGAATTTAGAGATTACTTTTAATTAATTGGTATTTGCTTCAAAATTTTCTTAATTGGTATTCGCAGGCCTACTAATAATTTAAAACTTAAAAATTAACATATTTTTGTTTAAAGTTAACATTAACGAACGAATTTTTTTATTTGGAAGATTAAAATATAGAAAGCAAGAATGTAATTTAAAATTATGTAATTATCGTAAAAACAGTTGTTATAAATAATTTTTATAATGCGCGTAACTGAAAAAATGTCCGGGTTCACTAAATTTGCGAATATCAATTAAGTTCAAACATTAATTGAGGTCTTTCACAACAGATTCTTTGTTTTAAAACGTTTATTAGTATTTACTACACTATTAAATTAACAATCAATGTAATTTGTGATATTATTGTCGATTTTAATTTATGATTGCGTTTTCAGTTTCTGATAAATTGACTTGACATACAATTTATAGAACAGAAAAATATATTTGGAAATTTGCATATTGAATATTAATAAACATTCTAATTCTAAGATCCGCTTTAACCGAAAATAAGATTCTATTATTAAGATTTATTTTCATCGATTTTCCTTATAATTTCCTTATAATTATGAATACTAATATATAATTATGAATACTAATTATGTTAAAGAATATAACGTTTCCTATTTCACTTCTCTATACGCTAATGTTTTTTTTGCTCCTATTATGAATCTTATGAAGGTCGCTTGCTACATTTCATTCTGTATATTCCTCTGAATACACAGAATTTCATTTCTAATTTGGTTGGCGAATCTTACACCATACATTATCCTTCTTAATTAGATTAGAGTTTGCACATCTCGTGCTTCTAAAAGGAGGCTTATTTGCACGATACAAACGAATGGAGCTTGAATGGCACGTCTAAATGAATGTCTTGTATTTTAAAAATCTCGTAATTTAGATCGAAAGAATTTTCATGTGATAGTTAATTAACGCTTGATCGAAGATTCCTGAAATAGTATTTGAACTGAATTAATACTTCGGCAACTTTGGTAAACTTGGCAACCTTACTTTTGTTCACGTGAATTTAATTTCTGCCATTCTATTTCCATCTTTATTTACGAAGGATATAAATGTCATGGCTCGTTTTACCCCAGAGAGTCATTTTTATTAGCTGTTCTTGGTACATTTTTGGTGATATCCTTAAATGTCGATTACTTTGATTGATGGATATAATTATCTTCAGAATAAAAAGAACCAGTCATGATCATCGATACATCAACTGTACATCAACTATATAAAGGAGATTCCCCTTTTTTCGGCAATTCGTTTAGGTGCAAAAGTCGTAGGCGAAAAACGAAAAATCGATGAGAGATGATAACATCATTTAGACGGCCCATATATATCGTTATCGTCTTTTACATTAAATTCGCCCTTTGACTATTTTTTGAGCGATCTGTCATCGAGAGGACCCTCGGTCGTACAATCTGTGTTATTTCCAAGAAAATGCCTATACGCCGTCTCATTAATCATATCTGTTCGCAGAAAACACGGTAGCCCGAACTTCGTACGTCTACGCGTGGGACGATATGGAGGAGTCATTGATAGAGCGAGATCTCTTTTATAATCTCAGTTACGTCATGACATACATATTGTGGCGTATTCTTTGAATAAAAAGCTCGAGTAGATTAGAGGTGGCATTATGTGAAATAAATTGGCGTATATATTTGTAGACGATGCTTTTGCCGTTTCGAATGAAAATAGAATAAAACGCGAAATAAAAATCGAGACAGATTATGATTTCTAATAATAAGATGTGATTGTTAAACAAGTGTTCCAAAAATAAGTAATAAAATAGATCGCGGTGTCAGACTAAAATGTCGACATATGTATACATTGCGATGCGCGATTAGAACAGTCTAGGTCGATGCAAATTTGAATACTCAGACAAGTTTTGCTAATGTAATTATTGTATACACATTTGGAGGAGATCTTGCCATTTCGAATAAATTGTTATTAATATTTTTTGTTATAATCTTTAAAAAATATAGCCATTGCTCGTATTTTATATACATATTTAATAATTTTATATATATATCAATTAATATTGAATATTATTAATTTAATTTAGTTAATAATTTCTATCGTGTTCTATACCGTTAATGTTTAATAAATTTTATCCAATTTGAGTTATTTTTAATCATTTCTATAGGTCATCATCGCTCTCAATATGTCATTAACGTATCTAAAATGAAGTTAAATAATTTAACTAAAAAAAAAATGTATTAAATTTAATTTATATTTAGTCTACTATTTGCTAAGTGCATATGTTCGTACAGACGTTATTTACTTTGAAATTAACCTTAGAAATGGATAGATTTACATTTTGATGTACATGGAAGTTAAATAACAAATGTGAGTTACCATCATTCATTTGATATCTAACTAAAGTATAAAATGTACTGAAAAAATAATAAAACGCTAAATAGAATTGAGACGGATTATGGTTTCCGATAACGAGACGTAACATAGTTTGAACAAGTATTACAAAAATAAGTGACATAAATACATAAATCGCGTTAGACTGAAGTGCCGACATGTATGAATATGATTAAAACAGTCTACTTTGACACAAATCTAAATACGCACGCAAGTTTTGATAATGCGATTATCCCAATTTGCTATAGTTAATACACGAGATCGAATACTCTCTATCTAATGCAGCGTATATTATTATGAATATTATTGTAAAGTAGTTTCGCATTAATTTTCCTACTCAGTACATTTTCCGCTCTAAGCTTTCAAACAAACAGTTGTAAACCGACTAAAATTTTTCAAAATTATCATATGCATGAAAATTGTTTTGTACACAGTTTAATATTCTAGTGAAAGTTACTTAAACAATAAGTTTTAGTAACAAGATTCTTCGAAGTGATTTTGTTATAAAAGAATTTCGTTGTATTATTTTAAAATACATTACATGACAAAGTTGAAAAGTGTTTCCATTCTTGAGTTAATTTTATTTTTAATTTTATTTTATTAACATTTCTCTTGAGTATGTATTATATGTATAATAATTAACGTTTTTTAATTTAAATAAAACCTGATTGAATACACAGTAAAATATTAATAAATGACATATATCTCTGGAAAAAAATGTGGAAAAAAAAAGAATGAGAAAGAGAAATTTGAAAAAATTTTTAGTTCCTCTTCATTCTCTTTACAGGATTTTTATTTCGCCAAATAAAAATATAACGAGCAAAAAAAGATTGATATTTTATGTTGGAAGAAAAAACACATCTAACTTTTTGGAGAAACGAAAGAAGAGGCTTTTGCCTACACTTCAAATACGATTTGCAGGGCAAGTGCGAACGCATGTAACATCAGTCAACAATGGTGAAAACTTTTTTGAGAGTCCCGGTGCATTGTCGAGAATCCAAAGTCTCCTCATATCTGCTTATGACGTTCTTCAGATTGGTTGATTTTGTAAAATTGTAAGGTTTTCATTTGTCAAGGGCATGCAATAAGTGAACTTACTGGCGGGGCTTACAGGGCGCAGTTAATCGCCTGTAAAAAAAGGCAATGTCGAGAATACAAATGCGTTCTTCAAGCCACATAAAAGAACGTATCAATGGCGCACGTTGAATATGGCATCGACAGATCGGAAAACGCTTTGTCACTTGCCGTTGCGCCTCGTTCAAATACACTTCACTTGTATAGTGTTTACAATTCTTTCGCAGAGAAATTTTGTCCAGTTTGCAATTTGCTGTGGTCAGTAAAGTTTTCTCATTAAAAACACAGTTTTGAGTAAAAAAAAAACAAGCGATCTCTGGATAAATATATTAAATATAATCATATAACAAAGTTATGATATTGCTTCGTTTTAAATTCTAATTGTGATTATAATACGTACTTTAAAATTAAACAATTATTACGTAATGTTTTTTTAAAATTCATTCTTCTATGCTTAATGAAGGAAAATCATTAATAATTTATTGTAACAACAATCATTAATATTTCTTGAGTTATTTGAGACAAACAGAAGAATTTTATTAGCCAGGAATTAAACAAATCCATATGATCCATTGAAAAATATAACCTTTAGAATGTATGAATCCACTAGATTCTCGATATCCCTATGGAATTTGTACGCATCGAGAACTAAACATTTACTTTGCCGATAAACTAACTCAAATGCGAAGACATGAAAATGGAGCAGGTAGAAAGAAGGAGCGGGAGAATTCACAGGAGCATCTGTTCAAAGGACGGAGGGATGTGGGCGATTGAATACTTTTACAACCAAATTTCGTACAAGACAGCAAGAATTTACATTGCTTCATTCCGTCAGGAACGTCCTCTTCAATTTGCCCAAGTATTCAAATATTGTGCCCCATGATCTCTTAGATTTTACCTCCAAATTTTACCTCCTAAAAATTACAGAAAACTTGATAGCGTATTCTTTGGTAATGATACATCGGAGAAGCAATTTAATAGAAATATCTATTAAATTGGCTCGCTCGAATGGACTGGTAAATTGAGTTTATGTAATAATACTATAGTCTTTTAAAAAAGAATCTGTATAAAAGATTTTGATTATTTGAACATTAATTTATAATTATTTTGGTAAATTTGTATTAATTTTTAACTATATAAATAACATTTTCCAGAGAAGTAAAATTAAAATTAATACTTGCGACTTAAAATAATGTTTCGGATAAATGGTCACGAAGTCCGAATATGTAATACTATGTCATTTGAAATTATGACACATTCCGTTGACTATTCATAATTTTTCGAGGATTTATGCGTGTGTTTATTCGTAGTTAAATAATAAACTGTTTCGCATATTTTATATTAAAAAAATGCACGTTAATTCTGTCAACTGTTTTAATTTTTAATTCAATTGTTAGCTCGGATCCGGCTTCATTATTTTGTCACTAATTTTGAACAAAAGTAGAATTTTAGATTTATTATTCATTGAAGGAATTAATACTTGGTATTTAGTATGTGTGATGTAATTGGCGAATGGGTTTTCATTACAGGATAACCCACGATAGTTTCCTAGGGATTCAATTTAGTTCTACTAGCCAAGGACGATTTAACATGCCTCAAAGAGGGGTTTAATGAAACATGGCTGTGATCACTGGTATTTTCCCGCGTACAAGAATTATCCTCTGACCTTTCGCAAAGCAACAGTTTCCGGAAGTGAGCCAATAATTAAACATTTACTTCATTATGTTGCAAGATGGAATTTTCGTATCACTTGTTAAACACAGTGATTTGCGAAAAATTTACAAAAATTATATCATAAACTTCGATATAATTCGCATAAATGAAGCTTGTTCGATTAGGTAATATAAATTATGTATATTTTAATTATATATTTTATTATCGAAAACGATATAAAAGTTACATTAAAAATTTTATTAAAGAGGATTTTGTCAAAAAGGATGTGAATAATGGGTGAATAAACGAGATAGCTGTGCAGTCAAATTTCCGCAAATGTGCGTGTGTTTCTGCTACGCAAATTTGTGTACATTTCTCATAAGATAACTATTAATGTGTCCCTATTAATGTGTTGCCTTTTAGGCAACTTGCTTATTCCTGAATTAATTATTAAATATTGTAGTTTTAATTTTATCT
>Ga0157364_1006280_pt1 | contig 12187 bp, 7 predicted proteins | sample AttsexASBM2_FD_111476 | JGI IMG/M metagenome (GOLD analysis project Ga0157364, IMG submission 111476) | Fungus gardens microbial communities from leaf cutter ant in Ribeirão Preto, State of São Paulo, Brazil - Atta sexdens ASBM2 | ecosystem: Host-associated > Fungi > Mycelium > Unclassified ...
ACTTATCCGCAATTTGTACAATAATCTTAAATGGGAGATATCTATTTTTAAATTAGAAATATGTTAACGTAAATATTAATTATAAACAGTAACATACATTTCCAGTTTTATATAAAACTTTTGCTTCTTTTTTTATTATAAGATATATTTTGATTTGTATTTTTAATATATATAATATTTAAAAGATCTAAGGGATTTATTTTGAATGAAATGAAAGTTTTTTTTGCTAAGAGAATGTATTATTTGATTTTTAAAATGTTAATTTGTAGGCATTTTTTATATTATACATTTTCTATGATTAATGTCCATTTCTATTAATGTATAGATTAACTTTAATCTTGGCTTAATTAAATTTTTTTTATTTTTTTTTTTAGTTCTAAAAATTAAAAAACTTAAAGAGATTAAAATTAATTTACATTGATAAAAATCTGTCCATTTTAGGACAGAAATCATATGTTTCTATAGATATTATCGGTTACAACAGTCACAACAGCAATAATATCAGCAATCAGTAAGATATGGTATCATGATCGTACAGTATCATAGCCAATGATTTATCTTCAGTTGATTTCATTAACAATTACCAATAACTGCTACTGACGATTTCATCGAGCAAGATATTGAAATATATTTATTCTAAGCAGTTATTGAATTTTGAATTTTCAATGCAGTCATTAAATTTTGAGTAACATCTAATGTTTTTCGTTCTCGATCGATAAGGTAGAACTATCGAAATAGCAAGTAGAAGTATTCGCTCTACACATACATGGTCTTTTCGCTATTGTTTGTTCGATCATGTCTATATTTTGTGTGTTGCACTGATTGTGGGTCGCACAAAACTAAATATTGACAAATACTATTTTAGGACTATTTTAAGAGTATTTATCAAATTTTAATAAAAGCTGAAATTATCGAGCGATGAGTTGAAAATGATAAAGAATAATTGTAAATGCAAGTTTTAAATTGAAATAAGAATGCTGGTAAGAATTTTTTTCTTCCATAAAAGAAATTCGACGTACTATAGTTTTGAATATCATATTAAGAAATCATATTAAGAAATCTCATCCAACTAGATATTCTACTCTCTATAATCTTGTAAGCTGATACAACTATCGTGAGTAAAGTACAGTAGTCCCGGAAATTAGAAAACGCGTTTAAATCTCACTCGTGCAGCTCACGCAATTTTGAAGAGAAAAGAGGAATACGTATTCCGGAAACGGTGCGGATAACACAAAAGCGTTCCTTATATCATTCTCAGGATTAAATTGCATTATCGGAGAAGATGGTAGGCAGTCAGCACACCATAATGTATGTTGCCCTCGAGGCTGAGTCGAACACGATCAGCTCGGGTGAAATGAACCGTTCAGAGAGTACTTCTCTGAATTTTTATGTGATCTGCCGCGCGCAGCCAATCCGAATTACTCCGACTTTGTTGGCGACGCTTGCTACGGACGGATTCGAAATCACGAGTGGCTTGTTAATTCGCCGCGCCGTTCTCGAGTATGTTCCAGAGCAAACGAATCTATTCTCGTATTTTTTTTTACAGAAGAAAAACGCGGTCGGCTATATTCAAAATATATTGAATATATATTTGCAAATCGACGTTTGAATTTTGATATGGGTGGTTGAAGGACATCAGGGATGTCCATTTTTATCAATGTGGTAGATTAATTTTAATCTTGGTTTAACTTACTTTTTATCTTTTTCTAATTCTAATTCTAAGAAGAAAAAGAATAAATTAATTTATTTTGGTAGTAACGGACATCAGATTTATTAGTTATTTGATTTATTATAATATTAAATTATTTATGTTAAATTAATTGGAACTTGAACGGATCAAAAGTACTAAAAATTGTGAGTCAAGCATCGACGACATTACATTATCTTTTCCGACGTTACTATATCTTCACCACTTGAGAATATTCTTATCGCTCGAAAGAACATTGAATAATACTGGGGCATTGGAAGCTGCGAACGAGATCATATAGCATGATTGAAATGTATCTCCGTATAACGTTGCGGAGCGGTTTCCGTGTCGTTGAATCCACAGTGCGAATCGCGAGTCGATTTCATTAGCGTCGCATTTGGCGTGCGCCCGTCAAAATTGCAGCAGCAGGCAGGCGGCGGGGGCTTAAGAGAAACTGCCATCGCCATCGTGCAGACGGTGGTGAAAAGGGGAGTGGTTGGTGGTGAAATAGGAGCCGGCTGCTGCTATGCTATGGTGGGAGAAACCGGGCCAGTAATCTCCGCTCACAGCTCCACTTCTGCGTAATTTATTACGACTTGCCGAGCATCCCGCAGGGTCGAATCCAACTTCGGATAGTGAAGCGCGCTTTCTCGCTAGTGAACTGGGGATTTATCCCCAGTAAAATACAAAATGAACCGTCAAGCGGAACAGTATTATGAATCAGGTACTTCTCGAGGAATAAAAAGATTTGCGCGAAAATACTTATTGTTAATGCAAAATCTAGCTACCGCGTTGTAGTTGTATCTTCACGTAAAGAATTAAATTTCAAATTTAATATCAAAATAATCGAGTAGATATAACATATCATATGTAATTTTCATTTTTGTGAAATTGATAATAGGAGATGCTAGTTATTATTTTATAAGAATTTTATAAGGATTTAGATTTTTCTAGTCTCATCATATGTCAGTATATATTATCACAAGCACTTAACATCGAAGTCTTAAGTTATATTCCGAAATCTTACCTTTACACGATCGTAAAATGTTTCGCATCCATCCGAACGCGATAAAATTCTATCGAGATGTAAGAACTTCGGCGCGGTGCCCACGGAGAGTGCATCCCTGGGTGAACCGTATAGCACGTATTATACGAGGGTGAGGGTGATCAACAATGGCGGCACGACCTCAGGAGGCTCCTCCGTTCTCCGTTCCCTGTTCCCGACGCCATTTTACGTTGATTACGATGCGGTTAGCTCCTTCCAGCCTCCCGCAACCCCTCGAGTTCCTCATTCCACTCGGACTGCTTTCCTTCCTTCCACCCCGCCACCCCTGATGTTCAACCTCTCCGGCACCTCCTCGTCTAATTCTATTCTCCTCCTCTCCTTCCGAGGCACTTACACACAATCGACTCGACCAACACAATCCATGCTTGCCGGTCACCGTACTTAACGTTGTGGTCCGTCCTGTGAGGTAAGAACAGCTCGGCAGCACGGATCAGCGACTGATCTATGAGTCTTTGTCATGTTTACTGAACCGCCGACCGGATATCTCGGCTTAGTCTCTTTCGCCCGGCGATATATCGCGAGCGTTCGTGCTGTAAATGTTATACTTGTGTTCCTCGTGTCGAATGTTACTTCCATGTGACTCTCTTGTATCAGAGAAAAAAGTAGAAGTGAAGTATAAATTTCAAACAACGCACTACGATTTTGGCTTTGTTTCAGATAATTACAGAAATTTTGTATCTATGATAGAATGCCTTGGAAATATAAAAAAATTGTGAAGTGATTTTTTACAAACTTGAGTCGGTATTCATATCCATCTTATTTCAAGAACATCTTAAGTAATATCTTAGATGCTGGAACAATTCTGATTGATTTATGATAGACTTTATCACGAATCGACTTTTTGTCTCTTCCATCTGAGATACTTTACGATATAAAAATATGAGAACGCAGAAAAAAAATAACTGTGAGAAGAAAGGATCAATAATAAGATGAAAATAATTTTTCGCCTCATTGACAGGTTCATTAAAGACAATATAATTGATTTGTCCGGCACATTCTTCTCCTGTACATAAAAATATACGTAATTTGCTAATGACGATCATAACAATAATTTATGTGATCTGTGACTTTAATCCTAATAAATTCGGTCTTATGACAACCTATCTTGTAATAGATAAGTTGTCTCTTACGAAGATAAAGTAAAAACAGCACTCGAGAAAATATGATGAAAGATATTAACAGATCAGACTCCAGCAGAAGTTGGATTGTATCCTTGTGTTAGTTTTTATGGGAATATTCAATACCTTCCACGCCATTACACGTGTAGGATGTAAATAGCATAGTTCACTCATTATTATCTGGCTTATTAAAACATTACTAAATTATTAATTATACGATAAACAATTTTGCCTTATTCGAAGATAAAACAAATCAGTGAAAGGGATCATTCAATATATTGTAACTCAGGATCATTCAATATTTTCTCGTATCAACAAGTAATTCTTAAATATGAAGATTTTACTGTTGTTATTGGACCATAAAGTTATTGACGTTATTGCAGTGCTGCGTCTTAATGGTCGGGACGAATTGTTGACGAATCGTGCAGGGAAGGCAATTGTGGAAACTGGATAGCTTCGTATTTCGGAGTACATCGTAATGATAGAATAAGAAATTCAAAGAGGATAGAAAGGGGACGAGGGATGAATTGGACAAGACAATGTGAGGACAAAGAGGAAAGGAAGGAGGATGAAAATGAGAAAAAGAGTCAAAAATAGAAATGGATGATGAAGATGGAGACGGATAGAGATACATGTAGAAATCAGAATAGAGGCAGAGACAGGCATGTATGACGAAGGAAAGAGGGAGAGAATGGAGAGGACGAGAGAAGAGGAGTAGATGTGCACGTAACGTGACGGACGTCGCCTGAAAGCTCGTCCGAGAGAGCGTCATGACGGCGTCGTCGTCGTTGGGGTTGATTGTCGCAGATCTTATTATCCCCCCTTGTTCTAAGGAAGCTACGGCCGCAAGTTTGTATACGTGTGTATACGTGTGTACGCGCCCATACATGCGCTCGCGCACGTGCACACGTGTGTATGTGTTACATGAGCAAAGGGTAGGTCGCTGGAGGAGGGTAGCATCCCCCTTTGCCCTCTCCTACTGGCTCCCCGCCACCCCCTTTAGCCCCAAGCTAACCTTGTTAGCGCTAATGACGGACTCTGCCGCGAGATGCGCACGAGCCAAGGCAGGGACGTACATCTCGTGATCCTTGTGGTGTTCTAAGTTAAAGATGGCGGTGCTTGACCCTTGAAATATCTCGGAATACTATTGTGTTGAAATCTTATCTTCCTTTTTTCTTTTACATTACTATAAAAAATGATTTGAAGTTTAAATACTTGAAAAGATTCATCCTGAAAATTGATCATGATTTCTTCTCTATACAAACCAAATCAAATCTCTAACAATAAATAAAGAAATATTACAAATAGAACATAAATTAACATTAATTAATATTAATTATATTGGATTTTATTGAAATTAAAGAGATTTTATATTATTAGTAAATTGTATTATAAATAATTTGTTATAGTAATTTTTTTATATATGTATACAATTACAAAAGAAAGGAATTCAATTTTATGTTATATTAAAGTAATTATGATGTATAAAAATTTTTCGAAATTTGTGTTAATTTTATTTTTAATGAAAATTCCAAATTATCATATTGATGAAGCAATAAATCGCATCACGGATCTTGTTTTGTCGTCAAACATGACAATCATTATCACAGATCGTTGGCAGCATCAAAACTCTCACAAGTTTTTAGACAGGATCTATATTTGAAAGATGCTAGAAAATCTCTAATTCGAGAGAAAAACAGAAAAAGAGGAAGAGAGGGAACATGAGGGACTCTCGAAGCAACCCTCGACGGCCCCCAAAATCCATTAGACCGGAAAACGAGGTAGAATCGTAGAACGCAATGGCGTCTAGAAACAAACGACGGCCGATAGGAGTGAACAAGCAGTGAATCACCCAAGCACTTGTTTACCAAGAGAATCAGGGATTCAGGGATGCCGTTCTCCGACTCTTGGAATCCAGCCCCATCGCGCTCGTTCCGCGTCCTCAGCCCCCCTTCGCCACTCATCCATCGGCCCACCGCTTCCCACACCATCAACCTTGCCATCAGCTCACCACCGTCGTATGGGATCTTCCGAAGGCGGATGGAGTAGCTCCTCGCATACGTAGACACGCGCCGCATCTCGGAGCGTGTGAAAGGGAGACGGAGGTGGCGACAGAGAGCGAGGCGGAGCACGAGAATGACGGAGAAGGAGGGAAAGTTACGTAGACACAGAAGCGGCACTAGAATCGCTAAATGTAATTCAGTTAAAAGGGTTTTAGCAATACAATGCATATAAACATGAGTGCCCCACCCTTGTCGTCGCCACGTCCCTCCGAACTACCTCCCTTCCGCCTGCGCGAATTGTCTTTGAAATCCTCTCCCTCGACGACTCTCGACTTCCTTCTCGATGAGGATGAGCTTCCGTTACGAGATACGAGTGAAATCAGTTAACTGAGATTTAACGTCCGCCAAATGAATAGTGCGGCGGTGAGAGTCTCTTTATGAGAGATCTTGTAATACGTGTAATTTTAAGATTAACTTTATTTTTTAGAAGCTTGAAATGTGTCTTCTTTCAAATATCTCAATAAGATAATCTTAAATCTTAAAAGAGAACAGAATGAATCGCAGAATGCGTAACAGGAATTTCACGTAATTTCTTTATCCTTTCGATAAATTTGATCAAATTTTTTCGAAATTATATTTTACTTAAATTACATATAAATACATACTTATTGCATAAAAATTTAGTAATAACAAAATTAACATTATTCTTAATTATTAATATATTTTGAATACTTATCCTAGTTTAAACTTGAAATCAATTAATTTATTAATTATCTACAAGCTTTTGTGTAATTATCTACAATCTTATGTGATATAGAAAAATAGTAAATTGCAATTTCGCGAATTAAAGACTATCTACATGTAAAGAATAATTTTGCTAAAATATCTAAAGATTTAGCTAGATATAAAATAATTTTGTTTGGATCATCAAAATAATTATGTAAATATAAATTGCTAAAATGATAAAATTTACAGTATTATTATCAATGTTTAGGCGTTCTACATAATTATTTTAATGAACCAATTATTTTCACAATTATTTTCAAATTTGTATTTAACTATCCATTTGTAATTGTTCTACCAATGTAATTATGTTATATAACATTTATATTAGAGTGCGAAATTGTAACATAAATGTTACTTTTAGTTGGTGTCGTCTGGGTCAATTTTTATATAAATCTGCGGCTTTGTGCATAATAGTTTTATCCATTTGGATATCGTGAAATCACTGGCACGTACTATAATCTATCCAGTTCTCTGCGATTAAAATCGATTTATATGCAAAATAATTATTGGATGCACGCGTGATTACGCGTAATGTGATTCTCAAAATCTCCGTTCGCGCGAACGGATCGCAGGGCACACGCGAATAAATCTCCGTGTGTTAAAAGAAGAGAATACTCGGAGAACGCGAAATGAGATTGGTCGTTATGCTAATTCTCTCTGCAGCGTCACGTTAACGTACCTTCGTACTTCTTCGGGCATATTCCTCAAAAAAATTTTACGGCCATTTCCTTTTTCCGCCACACCGCGCTATGGCGTAAACGGAGATGTGGCGCCATGCCAGAACGTTCTCGAGATCGTCCTGCTTGCTCGTCCGGGTAATCTTGGATTTTTCCTCGCAAATAATCACGCCTGGCGAAACTTACTTGAACTGTTTCCGCCATGGATTTTTCACGAGTGAAAGATGAAGACGAAAAATTGAAATAGTATATGACAAGCGAAGGTGGGGGAGAACTTGGCAATCGAATCAGTAATAGGAATGAGAAATCGCCTGATGAATCTGCGCGACAGCGAAATTATGAAGAAAATATACGTATAAGCGAGAAAACTTGAATATAGAAGAGCATTCATGGTACAATCTTGATAATGTTTAGTGATCAAATTTAGTTCGAATGATTTCTTCTTTTGTGAATAAAAAAAAAGACTAAAAATTACCTAAGATATCTTCAATCATAACGTTATATATTACAAAAAAGTATGTAAAATTATACAATTTATAGTAGAAATATATAAAGTGTGTTTTTATAAAAATTAGTTTTACCTCAAATTGTATAAATATATTTTTATATTTTTATATTAGATAGAAAATTATATATATATTTTTTGTAGTTTCTATTTAAAAGTGTATACATTTTTGTAATATATAACATATTTTTACGTTTATATAATTAAAATATATAGAAAAATATATATTTAAAAGAATTGTACATAATTCATAAAATTATTACATAAATATTTCTATAAATAATAAATATTTCTATTTATTTTTACAAGCTATTTAAAATTACTATAAAGGAGTATATAATTTTATTTTTAAATTGTAACTTATAATGTGTAAATATACACTTTTATAACAGTGAGTCCAAAAATGTTTTCAATTTTGGATTTCAAACTCGAAAAAAGGAAATGATAGCGTGGAGAATACAGCAAGTAGTCATCGATCTGCATCCGTCAAATATGACTTTACCTCTTTCTTGTGCTGTTTCGCTCAGTGATGACGTTTTCCGAATGAGCGGCTCTCCGCTGCCGGATCCCGCGGAATGTCGCGGAATTCGTAACTGGGGATTAGCATGTCATAAATACTGATGGCGCGGCGCGGCGTAGCGCTACTCCTTCGGGTGCCTTTCGAAACACGCCATTCGGTTCTCCATCGAGTACCCACCAGTCAGGACCATCTGGGGGTGGTTACCCGCCAGGGGATGAAGCTTCTCATTTACAAGCCATATACCAATCAGCGGCCATCATGCAAATAACATGAGACCTGGCTCCCTCGTACACGCGGTTGAATACGAGCGGATCTGAACATTTATTGTTCGAAATGCAAAGTAAAATTTGATATTACGGTCTCTTGACGGATTTTTTGATTGATTTACTAGTTTAGTTTATTTTTACTGCGAAAATGATTTGATTTATTTTACCGAGAAAATTTTTCTTATTTGACATTGGAATAAACTATTTTTAAGTAATTTTAGAGTAAATGTATGTCATCTCAAATAATGTATCAGATAATATATGATACTTTTAAGAATATATGTATAAACATTGTTAGATAATTATGATATATTTGTTCGTCTAAAGATAAGATATAACTGATGTGGAAAAAAAAATTTAATTCTATAAAATTGCTGTTGAAAAAATAATTGTTTCTTCTAAAAATAAAAATAAATATAATTTCTAATAAAAATTGCTTAATTGTACTTAGTAATTAATATTTTCAGATTGAATGTGATAAGTGATAATCTCATCATAGATAAGTGATACAGATGTCGAAAACAAATAAATGATTGTTTTAATTTATAATAATTTTAAAAATTAATGTTTATTAGGAGAAAATGATATTCATGGGGAAAGAAGGACGCAGCGAATTTGCTCGATTTCATAATTTATTTAGGAACTTCTCGCGATATTATCATACCGTGTATCTGCATCGCATTCACTAACTTAGAACCTATGCGTATAATATTTACACTCACATCATATGCCATAAATACATGCTCTTCACTCGCACGCGCACTCGTATGAGACAATACTCGAGTAACGCCTGTATCAGGAACGATCCTACTGTTTTCTCTTTACGCCGTTGTGAATAACGTCGCGATTCCAGCGTCTGCTTGGTGTCTCCTCTATCTTACAAGCCGAGCGAACATAGAATAAATAGTCTCTAGGATGTCTATATACACGATGAATTTAGATTAAATGGAATCCGTCTCGATGTTTCAAAGATCTCGAAGGTAGATCTTTGTTGTCACGTGTGTAGGTATCGTTAAGTCACACAATCACGGCAGATATATAAATCTTTTATCGAAATATTATATTATTGTCCGCCATCTCTCTGGCAGGCAATAAAAAGATAATTGATTATAAAATCAACATCTCCTGGTTTGAGCAAGACGCTTTTTTAGGATCAGCAGTGACATTCTAATAACCGTGATTAACAAGCGAGGTATCGTTAATGATCATGTTCGTGAATATCGTCTCGTTCGCACTTATTTACATCAGAATTTTGGTATAGTAAATTATAGAGATGAGATATATACACGAGAGATCTGTTTTCGGTAGAAAACCATGTTTAACAAGCGGAGATCGACATTCATCGAAACCGATGTAATTTTGATGTAACTTCGATGCACGAAAATAATTTTCACAGATGAGTGCAAGCTGCACTTTACCCATGAGAAATCAAAATTATACCCGTCTCGATCTTTGATAATAAGTCATGACAATTTTTACAATCACAATCGACTATCAAAATTATGTCGCAATCGATAATAAAGCGGGATATTTTTGCTTTTCACTATAAAAGTTTCTATACAGGAACCACAATCGCGCAGTGTCAAATTAATACGCACAGTTCTATTAATCGAATCTTTAGTCTTGATTCTGAAATAACAACATAAGTTGTTTTCTCTGAACAACTTAATTCCAAGAAACAATCAGCTTGATGGTTTTTTAATCGTTAGGTCGATCAACAATCTATTTTCTCTTAATCTATCAAGAAAAATATTCCTTTCTTGTATATTCTGTTTGTCTTTTAATTAAATTGATATTTAAATAAAAAATAATTTATTGCATCTGTCCTGAAATAATTATGCGTAAAATGAAATGAACGGTAGAAATGTCTACATGCGAACATTGTTGGTTTCCCATTCGCATAATTTAAAAAAATGTTGGTTCTCTAGGAGTTGAATGCCTTCGTCGGTTTTTTAGACGACATAAGGCCGATACAAGGGTTCTTGGAGATCCGTTCCAGTCCTCTGACTTTCCTGGAGCGTTCCTCTAGAGTCCTCTGGTGTTCCGGGTGCATTCACACTGACGTCACTTCCAGTGTCCCTCTCAGCGCTTCTCGTGCTTCCAGCTTCCTCGACCTTTCCGCTCGAACGAGCCTCCTGCTGTGCCTTCTTACTGCGCTTCCATTTCATTCGGCGATTTTGAAACCAGATCTTTACCTGCAATAAAAGTACATCGTAATATGTAAATATCGTTATTCACGACGTATGAATTTATTAAGAAGATTTCATGCGGAGATAGATTAAAGGAATAACATACATTGTAATAAGATTTTAAATTAACAATTATTACGCACGATATTTTATAAAATATTTTGACACTGAGTATCATATTTATCTCGCATTTAATTTTAGATAATTACGAAATACTATTCGCGAAAAAAGAATTTATCGCATATTCGTTTGAATTTATTATAGAATTTATATTACAATGGCGATATAATAAAATTATTTATAATATTATTTGGAATATGAAGGAAAAATTAAAAATTGTTATATTTATTTATTTCAATATTATTTCATAGTCATGAAGTATATGTGATTCTATAGATAATAGATTATTCTGTCATAAGCAATCATTTAGTTTTATCTTATAAATTCAAATATCGACTGTTTTGCATAGATATCGAATTTTAATAGATATCGAAATTAAAAAATAATTTTTTGGATATTTTTATGTTTCAGATATAAATAATAAAAATTCATAATACGTTCATGAGTTGAAAGATTTTTAGTTTCATTTCAATTTCCTATTGCCAACAAAAGTACTTATTATAAGAACTGACGATTTGTCGGTATGACTCTTCGATCCACGCCCGATTTAATTTGGCGAATGCGTACTCTATAAGCACGGGTAACGTCACGTGAGCCACCCCGCGAGACACAGTAAATCAGGTAGACAGATACAGGGACTCGATTTTTCCTCCCCAATCGTAAGAAAACGATGTAAATCTTTTGGACAACATATCATGCGCCCGGGCCAATCCCCTCCAGACACACCAACCGTATTATATCTTTACCCTCCGTGTAGGATCGCAGCTTTCTCATACAAATACGAATGGGAGAATCTGTGAGCGTTTTGCCAAATTCTCGTTACCCGAAAAGGAGTTCGCATGTGATAAGATTATATTGTAGAATTCTCTAATCGTGTCACGATAAAATACATATCAGAAACTTCGGGGTGTAAGTGATATACATATATACGTGATCACTCATGTATATATGAATGTATTTTAGGATACATGTTTAACATTTGATAAACAACTGAGATAATTATGAGATGGTATATTGGTACACTCGGATAAAGTTTCTAAATACAGCTTAGCGACATAATACAATAGCGACATAATACAATAGCAACATAATACATAATTGTAATCTTTTCGATCTTTTATTATCTTTTGTCACATGTCCTCAAAATGAATTAAAATCTTGAAAATATAATAAAAATGTCTGTTTGTGTGACAAAACTTTAATTTTGTGGAGAAATATATTAATTGAACGAATATAACCTTTAGAGAGGG